>Ga0307378_10000012_pt1:195000-381681 | contig 381681 bp, 337 predicted proteins | sample UN1MG_FD_202238 | JGI IMG/M metagenome (GOLD analysis project Ga0307378, IMG submission 202238) | Soil microbial communities from Risofladan, Vaasa, Finland - UN-1 | ecosystem: Environmental > Terrestrial > Soil > Coastal area > Acid sulfate soil | place: Finland: Risofladan... | reverse complement strand
CAAAAGCGTCATCACATCCGAAAACTATCTTCCCCCGGCGAAAAAACAAAGACAGATAAAACAAAAACCGGACAAGAACGCGGACAAAAAATGATTGCAGCATCGCTCGGCAATAAAAAAGGGGTCAAGTCTGCCTTTGACCCATGAAAGACAATAAGAGACAAAAACCTTGGGAACAGAAGAGTTCCGAAGCTTAAAAATACGACAGAAAATTAAAAGACAGACAGAAAAATACAGGACATTATTAATAAGGTCAAAGGCAGACTCGATTTCTACTTATTAATTTTGAACAAGAGTCAATAGTAGACTTGACCCCTTACCTTTATTGATTGGGCGAAAAGTGAAAAGCTGGTTGTTTTGGAGATAGAAGAATGAAAAAAGAAAATTCCATAATTCTGTTTAATCAGAAAAAAGTCCGTCGTTATTGGGACGATAACAAGGAGCAATGGTATTTTTCCATTGTTGATGTGGTCGCGATCTTGACAGAAAGTCTCAATCCGCAAGCCTATTGGCGGAAGCTCAAGGAGCGGCTAAAAAAGGAGGGCAATGAAACCGTGACAAGTTGTCACGCTTTGAAAATGCAAGCAGCCGATGGTAAAATGCGATTCACAGATGTTGCGGATACAGAACAGCTTTTACGATTAATTCAATCCATCCCATCTCCCAAAGCTGAACCCTTTAAACTTTGGCTGGCAAAAGTCGGTTATGAACGCATTGAAGAAACCGAAGACCCGGAGTTAGCCTTTGAACGGGCAATGCAAACCTATCTGAAAAAAGGCTATTCCAAAGAATGGATAAACCAGCGCCTGAAAAGCATTGAAGTTAGGAAAGAACTCACCGATGAATGGCAGCAACGCGGAATAGAAGAGGGGCTGGAATATGCCATTCTAACCGATGAAATTACCAAAGCCTGGGCGGGTAAAAGTGTTAAGGAATACAAAAAATTCAAAAGACTGAAAAAGCAGAATCTCAAAGATAATATGACCAATCTTGAGTTGGTGCTAAACATGCTCGCTGAAGCCTCCACTACCGAAATATCCAAAAAGAAAAAGCCTAAATCCTTTCCTCAAAATAAAGAGGTCGCCAGGCAAGGCGGTCATGTTGCAGGAACAGCAAGAAAGGAAATTGAAGCTCAAACAGGGAAAAGCATTGTTAGCCCGGAAAATGCGGCAATTTTAAGGCTGGAGAATAAAAGAACTGATTTGGACAAAGAATGAAAAACTGTCGTTTTGGGTGGAGGGGTAAGAATGCAGTATTCCGTAGTTAAATACTCTAATGTATTGCGACACATTACGACATAGTATTGCGACATTTTGCGACAAGTATTGTGAAACAACGGCTGACTTGTCGAACTATTGTCGGGTGAAGAGTGAAATAGGCACCCATTAAAGGGCAGGATACATCGAAAAAATCGGGACCGGAATTAAGCGCATAGAAAACACCCATCCCTAATAAAGCTGTTTTATTGCCTTAAACAGATGTTTTTGTGGGCAAAAATACTGGTTTAGGGAGATTATTATACACGCATCCTGCCACAGGTTCGTAATAAAATCTTTCCAGGGGACAGTTCGGGACGTCCATTTGTAGACAAATGGGGTCTACTGTTGACCCATGGAAGACAATACAAGACGCAAACCTTAATAAAAGAAGAGTTTTGAAGCTTAAAAATACGACAGAAAATTAAAAGACAGATAAAAAAATACCCTATAACATTAATAAGGTCAAAGGCAGACTTGATCCCCTTTTCCTTGATGTTTTTTGCGGCAAAAAGACTATTATGAAGAAAACCGGTAACAGGATATCGGTAAAAACACTATGGCAAATATCAGTAATCCTCGCCATTGGTGCAGGACTGGGTCTGATCACCAACACTTTAAGGCCCGACAGCCTGCAACTAATCGGCGACTGGTCTGCTGAATCCAGAATAACTACAGCAACAGGAGAGGACCTGATTATATCACTTTCGGAAGCTGAAAAGCTGTTTACGGAAGATGCGGCAATATTCATTGATGCCCGTTCTAACGAAGATTTCAGAAATGGGCACATTGCAGGGGCGAAAAGCCTGCCCTGGCAGGATGTTGACCGGCTGTTTGTCGAGGTTATAAAAGATATTTCGCCGGACATGACTATAATTACCTATTGTGATGGAAAGACCTGTAAATCAAGCCATGATCTGGCGTTGTTCCTGTTAGACATTGGATTTAAACATGTCCGGGTGCTGGTAAACGGCTGGACAGTTTGGCGGGAACGTAGTCTGCCTGTTGAAGGAAGATGAAGAAAATGAGCTGGAATTGCCATCGTATTTTATTCCTTTTTTCCAGGTTGATATTGGGAGGTGTTTTCATTTATGCCTGTTTTGATAAAATTCTCCACCCCGCGGCATTTTCCAAAGCAGTCTATAATTACCAGATTTTGCCGGATGTTCTTATAAATCTAACAGCTATTGTGCTGCCGTGGCTGGAGCTTGTTTTAGGTGTTATTTTAATTATCGGCATCTGGATGCCGGGAGCGGTTGTAATGAGCAATCTTCTTTTAACAACGCTTATAGGTGCTTTGCTCTTTAATCTGGCGCGGGGGCTGGATATCAGTTGCGGGTGTTTTTTTAGTTCGGCTGCGGAAAGTTCGACTGACATTTGGACTGTGTTGCGGGATGGGTCACTTTTGGCCCTGGCTGTATATCTCCTGTTTATAATTTATTTTTCAAGAAACTGTGAAGTGTCGAAGTCAAACACATGATAACCAATCGTGATGACTTCGTAAAAAGTTGTCACTACGGTGAAAACCGGAGTCCATATTCTCTGCAACTGCTTGAAAAGACTGGATAGCGCTAATGCTTCACTACGTGCCCGGCTTTCGCCGGAATGACGGAAAATGGTATTTTTCGACTTTTTACGAGTTTGTCAATCATAACATTTTATTTTTTTAACAGGAAACCGAACAATGAAACTAAAGGTAATAATGGCTGTTTTATGCTCTTTGCTTTTATTTGCGATCCATTCTGATGCTGAAAATATTACCCAGGAAAAACCGGTTGCTTTTTTACCGGAGCAAATATTTGAATTTGAGCCGGTTGTAGAAGGAGCTGTGGTCATTCATGACTTCATTATTAAAAACAAAGGGACGGCGCCTCTTGTTATTTACAAGGCAACAGCTGGTTGAGGGTGTACTGCTGTCTCCAGTGCGGGACAGATCCCTCCGGGTAGTGAGGGGAAGATAACGGTTAAAATGCAGACCAGCGGGTATGGCGGGAAAAAAATCAGAAAAAATATCCATATTCAGACCAATGATAAAATTCACTCCGAACTTAGTGTAACAGTTACAGGCTGTGTTGAAAAATTTGCAGATATCAGACCGCAAAGAATAATGCTGAGAGGTTCAGCAGGGCAGCCGATAAAAGCACAGGTTGAAATTACCCCGGAAACTAAATACCCGTTTAAAATAATCAGCGTAATGGCAACACATGGGAAATACATCAAATTCAGCATAGCTGATGCAGAAAAATCGAATGCAGGAGGTTATGTATTGACCGTTGAAAATCTAAAAAAAGAAATCGGACGATATAATGATGTGATTTATCTAAAAACAGACAGCAAATTACGCCCGGCAATTCCGATCTATGTTATCGGCGATATTTTCAGCACGCCATTAGACAGGAAAAAGTAGCGTGTGCAAATGATTATGAATCCGGAGAAAGTTCAAATATGATGGCATCGTAAAAAGTCGAAAAGTTCTCTTTTCCGTCATTCCGGCGAAAGTCGGGCACGTAGTGAAGCATTAGCGCTATCCAGTAAATTCAATGCGTTCTGGATGCTGGATCAAGTCCGGCATGACGATTTCGAGACTTTTTACGAGACCATCAAATATAAAGCAGCTTGAGATGGCACAAGAAAGGGAAATAAGATGGAATTGAATATGTTTTCACTTAAGGTATTTTTGGCAGTTGCCGAAAAACAGAGCTTTTCCGGCGCTGCCAGGGATATGTTTTTGACGCAGCCGGCCATAAGTTCACAGGTTCAAAATCTTGAGAGCTATTTCCAGACGCCACTCGTGATTCGCTCACATTACGGCGCCATAGAATTGACCGATGCCGGCGAGATTGTTTGTCATTACGCCAACAAATTTGCAGCATTACGCGATAAGCTACTAAACGAAATTGAAAAACAAACCGGGAAATCCTTGACGCAATTGCGCCTGGGGGTATGTTTCATAGCAGGGGCGCACTTGATTCCAGAGACACTTATGGCATTTAAAAACAAGTATCCCTCTGTCAAGGTGTCACTCAAGGTTATCAAATGTGAAGAGATATTTCAGGAATTGTTGGCCGGATCTCTTGATGTCGGTATTACCGGCCTTTGGCTAAATAACAAGTTCCTTGTTAAGAAGAAGTTTGCCGAGGTGCCCTTGGCGATCATTGAGGCCTGCGATGCCCGGAAGCAATGCAAAAGAGTCGCTTCAATACGAGAATTGATCGGGACCCCATTAATCATGCGGGAAGAGGGCTCTGGGACGCGGAAATCTTTTCTGGAATTTCTAAGCAAACATAATGTAAAATTGAAAAGTTTTCAGTTCATAACCGTATCGGAGAGCGATGAAGCAATCAAGAGACTGGTGATGAGCGGAATGGGTTTCTCTATTTTGCCAGATTTTATTGTCAAAAATGAATTAAAAGATGGACGGTTATCTGAAATCCAGCTTAAGGAAGGAGCATTAAGTCAATCTTTTTTTGTGGTTTCTAAAAAACTGAGTGTAATCTCAATGATGCACCAAAATTTTATCGAATTTATATTAAAAAATAAGCGATAATGAAGCTGCCAGCCGCAACCTGAATCAGGCTTGCCCGAAGGTTAACTGCAAATAAAAATATTTATACCCCTATAATAATTTCTGATTTGATCTCTTCTCTGAAAGAATTTAGTCTCAAAAAGATTAATCTCAAATTTTAAATTTCAAAACACTCAATATTTTACAGCACTTATACTCAGTGAAGCGTCGGCGCTCAAATTTTCGTCTTCCTTAAAACAAAGCAGACAGGCAAAATAGAACCTTTTTCAAAGGGCACATATTATGTATTATTTCACTTCGTTATGAGAGGGGGTGCTGGAAGAAGCAAGGCTTGTCGTAGTTATTTGAAAAGGAAGCCAAAAGCTGATTTTTAATATCAACAAGAATATTAGGAGGTGTGGAATATGAATGAGGAAAACAAGGACACCCGAGAAGACACACAACCGGATGGCAACGGATTGTCAGAGGAGCGGCGGAAATTCATCAAAGCTATGGGGCTTTTCGGCTTAACTCTCGGTACGGCCTCCATTGCCGGAGGAATGACCGATCTTGCCGAGGCCAATACATTCCCTCCAATGCAAGGGAAGCTTGATTTTGATGAAACGGTTTATACTACCTGCGATATCTGCATGATCCGATGCCCGATGAAGGTCTACAAGAAGGGCGACAAGGCTGTATTCCTTGAGGGGAACCCTGCCGATCCCTTTAACAAAGGTTCTCTTTGTCCCAAGGGAAAGGCTGCATTGGGCTTTTTGAACAACCCGGATCGGCTCCTTTACCCCATGAAGAGAACCAATCCTGAAGAAAAAGGCTTTGGTGTGAATCCGGGTTGGGTGCGGATAAGCTGGGAGGAGGCCTACGACACTATAGTGAACAAGATCCTGGAGGCGACGGATAACGGAAAACACGGCGAGCGCTTCGCTCTATTCTCCCACGGCGCCTATGGCTGGTGTAAGAGACTGCTCAGCTCTTTGGGTTCCCCCAACATAGTTACCCACTACGACACCTGTTTTTCCCCATTTTTCGTTGGGAGGAAGGCATTGATCGGGGGGAATCTCTGGACCAACCTGGAAGGTGTTAAGTACATGTTAAGTTTTGGCTGGGACCAGCCTGATCGCTCCAAGAACCAACCCACCCAACAGGCGATGAAGGCCATCTCTAACGGGGCCAAGGTTACCTGTTTTAATCCCTTTCAGGGGGGGCTGGGATCCAAGACGGCAGACTGGATACCTATCAAGCCTGGAACAGATCCGGCAGTGGCCCTTGCAATGATCAATTACATCATCTCCAAGAACCGCTTTGATAAGAATTTCGTAAAAAGTAAGACAAATTTTTATGATCACGAAAAAGAGATCAGAAAACACTTTGCCAAATACACCCCGGAGTGGGCAGAGAAGATCAGCGAGGTGCCTGCCTCCACCATCGTCAGGATAGCCAAGGATTTCAGCAACCCGAAGAACTGGCCGGCCCTGGTGCCGAACCATAAAAGGGATGGCGCGGGCGGACCCAACTACACCAACAGCTACCAGATGGCCCATGCCATTATTATACTGAACACCCTTGTAGGAGCCATTGATCGTGATGGTGGAAAAGCGACCATGGCCTTTGGCTGGGCGCCTTCAGGAAAACTGGAGTTTGTTCAGGACCCGCCAAAGGGTGTAAAGGGCCTTATCAAGGAAAAAGGCTCCATTGACGGCAAGCACAAATTCCCCCTGGTCAGAGATCTCATCACCGATAGGGGCATCTTTTGCAATGTGGCCCAGAGGATCCTTGACAAGGACCCATATGAGTTGAAGATGGCGATCTTCCGCCGCTACGGAATCTTGAGTTTTCCCAATCCCAAGAAGATAGCTAAGGCGCTGTCCACCCTCGATTTTGTGGTCTTCATGGATTCCATGCCCAAGGAAATCATGTGGTTTGCCGACCTGGTGCTGCCGGAAAAGATGTTCCTGGAATCTGATTTTATTTCCTACAAGAAGGTCCCCACGCCCGGATATAAGCTGGTCTTTGCCGGCAACAAGGCACAGAAACCAGCAGGGGAGCAGAAGGGCTGGACAGGTGTCCTGCTGGAGTTAGCAAAGCGCCTCGATAAGAAACTGGGAACTGAGTATTTCAAACTCAAGAACGGCGAATGGGTGACTTCTAAGGCTGATAACGAGGCGATGCTTAAATCTATTGACATGACCTTTTCCGACCTTCTGAAGGCTCCAAACGGTATGTGGAAGAAGGAGGCTCCTTATAAGTCCAAGTCTGAATATAAGACCCCGTCGGGTAAGATCGAGATTTACGGAAACCTCTTTAAGCAACATGGCTACGACCCGCTTCCTTCCTGGTTGGAAAAGGCGGCAAAGCCTGATAGCAATTACCCCTTCTACATGCTTCTAAGGAGATTGCCGGGGCTCAAGCACAGTTCACCCATAACCTCTGATAATCCTTACAGCCTGGATGCCTTTCCTGAACACTATGCCTCGATTAACACCTCGTCAGCGAAGAAATTAGGGATCAATGAAGGTGATATGGTAGAGGTGAAATCCAAGCAAGGGGCCATCAAGCTCAAGGCAAGGCTTACCGAAAGGATAAGGCCCGATTGTGTGATGGTCCTTCATAATTACGGCCATACCGTCCCGCAGCTTACCTTTAACAAAGGACCAAGCGATGGTTATTTGATCCCTGACAGATCCGAGAATGACCCGCTGTGCAAAAAGGATTGGTCGGCAGGGGCCTGGATGAGTGATGTGTGCGTTGGCATCCGAAAAGTCTGATGAAAGGAGAGATGAGATGATGAATATAAATAGGAGAGAATTTGTTAAGAACCTCGGCATTGGAGGGATTGGGGCAGCGCTGCTGACAGGAACAAAATATGTCCACGCCGCAAAAGGAGGGGAATACGGTGTCCTTGTTGATGTGCGCAACTGTGTGAACTGTAAGGCCTGCCAGATCTCCTGCAAGATGTGGAACGGAAACGAGCCGGATCCCAATACTTACAAAAAGGGCTTTACCTCTTCCACCTGGTGTTGGGTCCAGGAAGTTGAGACGGGCAGCTTTCCCAAGGTGATATACCATACAGCGAAAAGACAGTGCATGCACTGTGAAGACCCTGCATGTGTTGCAGCGTGCCCTCAGGAAGGCAGGGCCATTCATAAGGAGCCCGATGGCATGGTTCTGATAAATCACGAAAATTGCATAAGATGTGAAGCGTGCACAGATGCCTGCCCGTTCGGCGGGGTGCCAAGGTTGGATGAGGAGACCAACTTGATGAAAAAGTGCACCTTCTGTGTGGACAGGGTACGCAAGGGCGTAGCTCCTGCCTGTGTGAGCACTTGCCCGGCCTCTGCCTTGAAGTTCGGGACATTAAAGGAAATCAGAACAATGGCCGGAAAGGCTAATAAACAGGGATATCCTGTTTATGGTATAGGGAAACAGGCTACTTCATGGGTTTACGTATATCCCAAGGGTGTGAAGGGATTTAAATAGAGTCATGGGCAATAAATAACAGACGCTCACAGTTATTTATTGCCCAAACATATTCTTTACCACAGGTCATCACCTCCTGATGCTTGGTTCACAATAAGTGAGCTGGTAAAGATCTCCGGGAGGGAGCCTAATAACCTGAATCCACCAAGGTGATGGCTCCCTTTTCTAATGAATAAATCTCATGCAAAGCAGCCCTGCCACAAGTTATGGCCGGGCTGCTTTACCTTCATGCTTCTATTATATGGCTTCACTTTGAGGGCGATTTGGTTTGAAAATTATCACAGATTCCGTCCTTATTTTCATCTACATAATTAGGTTTTGCAACCCCTGCTTTGTTGATCGGACATCTTCCATCGCTGAGACCTCTGCGAAAGCCTCTACCCCTGCCCTGGTTGCCGGCTCCAAAGTCACTGCCGGGCCTGGAACCGATATTATCACAAATTTCATCCCCGTTTTGATCCACATAATCAGGGCAATTTTGAGCTGCTTTATTTTTTGGACCACTTCCATCTCGGGCGCCTTTGCCATTTCCGGCATATGCAAAGGAAACAGCCGTCAGCACACATAAGCTCAAAACCGCCGCCTTAAATAATTTTTTCATTTTTCTATCCTCCTTTTACCGTTTTACCCGCCTTAGAGGGTTAAGTGCTTTAATAAATAAAAAAGGCGCGAAACTTGAGTTAAATTGTTACAAGATGATAAGATATTTCTATTGCAAATAAATCCTTGGGACACGATCACCTATCGTAGATATAATCTCGTAATTGATTGTATTGATGCTTGAAGCTATTTCATCAACCGTTATAGAAGCATCCCCCTGTTTGCCGAAAATTACCACCTCATCTTCAAGTAAAACCTCCGGGATATCCCCAACATCCAACATTGTCATATCCATGCATACGCGGCCAACAATAGGCGCTTTGCGACCGCAGACCAGCATATGGCCATTGGAAGACAGCAGGCGGTTAAATCCGTCCGCATACCCGATGGGAACAGTGGCAATGGTTGTCGGCTTTTGGGTTTCATATGTAATTCCATAACTGACCTTAAATCCGGCCGGAACCTTTTTTAGATGAATTATCCTTGCTTTAAGCTCCATGGCCGGCTTCAGATTAATCCGGCTTTTATCAACACTTTCAGATGTATATAAACCATAAATCGATATGCCGGTTCTGACCATATCAAGATGTGTTTCCGGCATATCTATCACTGCCGCGCTGTTTGCAGCATGTTTGACAGAAAATTCCATGCCAGCGCTTTTAAGCTGATCAATAAACCTCATAAATATTGCAAGCTGATTTTCAGTATAAGACCTGTCAGGGCTGTCGGAAAAGGCAAAGTGGGTATATATGCCGTCGATTTCAAGGTTTTTAAGGCGCGCAATTAATTCTACTTCATGCACAGCATTATCAACGTCCCGGCTTGATTGCGAAGTGCGGAAACAATCAGGCAGCAGGCCGAGTCTTCCCATTCCGGTGTCCACTTTAAGATGCACCCTGATCCTTTTACCAAATGAGTTTGCCGCAGAAGACAGGGCTTTAGCTGTTTTGTATGAATAGACGGTTTGTGTCAGATCAAACTCAACAAGCTCTTTAGCCAGACCAGGAGGAGTATAGCTGAAAACCAGAATCGGCGCATCAAAACCGGCCTTTCTGAGCTTAATGCCTTCGCTCGCTCTTGCCACACCCAGAGACCGGGCACCACTCTCCAATGCCGTACCCGCCACTTCGATAAGGCCATGGCCATATGCATTAGCCTTTACAACAGCCATAAGGCGAGAATCCGGGCTTGTTATTCGCCTCAATTCGCAAACATTATGCGCTATAGCCTTAAGATCAACCTCCGCCCATACAATAGGATGTTGCAAAAGCCGGCCTCCATGAAAATGTTTTTTATGAAACCATCAATATTTAACATTAATGAGAAACAGCCCGTGCGGAGGAGCGGTCGCTCCCGCACGGTTTCGATCCCTTGAAATCAGTATTGTTTTAAAATCATCCTGAGTGATTTTACCAAGCCCCACCTCCACAATAGTCCCGACAATATTACGCACCATATATCGCAGAAACCCGTTGGCCTCTATTTGAAAACACAGATTGTTTTGATCATATTGAACAAGAGTCGCATTTATTATGGTTCTTATCGTGTTTGACCTCGGGCTGCCCGACCCCTCAAACGCCTTGAAGTCATGGGTTCCCAACAGGCAGCTAATTGCCGGGTGCATGGCTTCCAAATTGAGTGTTTTGCGTATATGCCATACATAGCGCCGGCTGATGGCTGAATTAAGCCTTTGATTTAATATTTTGTAATGATATATTTTACTTTTTGCGTCATACCTTGCATGAAATTTATCATCAACCCGGCAGCATTCCTTTATTACAATATCATTTGGCACAAGGCTGTTCAGCCCTTTTTGAAAGATTTCAGGGCCAAAGTCTGTGTCGCAAAGAAAATTTGCCGTCTGGGCCAAAGCATGAACTCCGGCATCGGTCCTGCCTGAACCTGTCAGAGAAACCTTCCTGCCGGTCATGATATTAATTGCGTTTTCAATTACTCCTTGAATTGTGCGTCCGTTCTTTTGCCTTTGCCAGCCTTGATATTTGGTTCCATCATATTCAATTGTTAATTTAAAGTTGTTAAGCATTATTATTGCAAATTGACCTGTAAACCCTTTTTTTGCAGATACTCCTTGACCTCTCTTATGCTAAAGAGGCGATAATGAAACACAGACGCCGCTAATAAAATTTGTGCGCCACCCTGAACAACCCCTTCATAAAAATGCTCCAGCTTTCCTGCGCCACCCGAAGCGATCACCGGCAGATCTACAATATCTGAAATAGCCTTTGTAAATTCCAAATCATATCCAGCTTGAGTCCCGTCACCATCCATGCTGGTCGGCAGAATAACGCCGGCGCCAAGTTCCTGACACTGTTTGGCCCAGACCAAAGCATCTTTGCCTGTTGGCCTGGTTCCTCCAGAGACAACCAGTTCAAATCCGGACGGCATATCCTTGTTCCTTCTTGCATCGATAGCCACAGTTACCTTCTCTGAACCAAAGGCTTTTGCCGCCTGCCTGATCAGGTCAGGATTTTGGACAGCAGCGCTATTAATAGAAATTTTATCAGCGCCCGCTTCGAGGACCATTTCAATATCCTCCATGGAGGCAATACCACCGCCCATCGTCAAAGGGATAGTAATTACAGATGAAACACTTTTAACCCATTCCAGCCTACTCTTTCGATTTTCCAATGTTGCGGCTATATCCAGGATTGCCAGTTCATCAGCCCCTTCCTTTTCATAAAATGCCGCATTTTCTACTGGATCACCAGCATCTTTCAAATCCACAAAATGTATGCCCTTGACTATACGTCCGTCCTTCATGTCAAGGCATGGCATGATTTTTACCGGTTTCATAATATTTCCTTTTTTTTTAGTATGAGAGCTTTGCATAGCACCAGCATTGTCATTGCGAGCGAAGTGAAGCAATCTCACAACATGTTGACAATCCACAAGATTGCTTCGTCGCTTCACTCCTCGCAATGACCAAAAGGAGGCGTTTTACAACGGTTTGCTTGCTTCGTAAACATTTGGGCGGCTGTCACATCTTAGACATAAAATAATTATATTAGATGTTATATTACGTCAACTTTTATTCTGATTTTGGGCGGCCAATAAATATTGACCTGAAACAAGTAACATGCTATTTATCCACAAAATTAAGGAGGGATGGCCGAGTGGCTTAAGGCGGCGGTCTTGAAAACCGTTGAGCGTCAAAGCTCCGTGGGTTCAAATCCTACTCCCTCCGCCAAGAGATTTATCGTTGTTAAATCTCACAATTAGCTGGTAGCAATTGGCTTTTGGCAGAAAGGTTTTTTTACTAATATTATGCTACAAGCCAGAAGCTAAAAGCAAATTGTAACCCGCGTCAGCGGGTTCCCGGAGAGATGGCCGAGTCGGCTGAAGGCGCTCGCCTGCTAAGCGAGTGTGGGGCGAAAGCTCCACCCAGGGTTCGAATCCCTGTCTCTCCGCCAGTTTTACTTTTTGGGTTCCCGCTTTCACCTGCCTGTGCAAGCACGGCAGACAGGCGGAAATAACAAACCGAGTTGAAATATTGAAAGCAAAAAAAGGAGACAGCAAATGCTGCCTCCTTTTTTTATTAAGAATACTATTTATGTAATTTATTCATTATTTCATAGAAGTAGCAGCAGCATGGCTCTGCATCTTGATCTCAACCTTCTCGGTCAGGCCTGCATAGTACTCGCGGAGGATATCCAGTACCTCATTGCGACCAAAGTGATCGGGAATTTCACTGCCATCAGAGAGCATCTTGCGCAGCTTTGTTCCGGAAAGGACAACACGATCTTCCTTGCCGTGCGGGCAGGTTCTCAATGATGCCATGCCGTCGCACTTAAAGCAGTAGAATGTCCAGTCGATCTTTAACGGCTGACAAAGGAGTCTTTTCCCGGCATCTTTCGGCTGGGGAATCTCATCAAAGATATCCTGTGCATCAAACAGACCATAGAAGTCACCAACGCCGGCGTGATCGCGACCGATGATCATGCGGTTGACACCGTAGTTCTGTCTGAAGGTGGCGTGAAGCAGGGCTTCTCTCGGGCCTGCATAGCGCATGTCAAGTGGATACCCGCCCTGAAGGATATTCTCTTTAACAAAGTAACCGTCGATAAGCTTATTTATGCATTTGATGCGGGTTTCAGCCGGAATATCGCCAGCTTTCAGAGACCCGACGAGGGAGTGAATAAACACACCATCACATACTTCACAGGCAATCTTGGCCAAAAATTCATGAGATCGGTGCATCGGATTCCTGAGCTGAAGCGCTGCAACCTTGCTCCATCCCCTTTCATCAAAAATAGCGCGCGATTGTGCCGGGGTCATATAGGTTCCTGGAAACCTTTCCAGAAAATCACCTTCACTAAGCACCTTGACAGGACCTGCCAGGCTGTAATCCTTTTGATTCATGACCATGATAACGCCGGGATGATCTTTAGGAGCAATTTTCCAGAAGTTATCGCCCTGGGATTCTTCGCCTTTACCCTTGTAAACCTTTTCGCATTCCCATTTTTTATCAGCCTCGGTCATCTCATATTTTTCAGTGACCTTCATTGTGGCCATGATCTCTCCATCTTTATTCTGAAGAGCAATCTCATCCCCTTTGTTGATGCTGTCGGCATCCTCTTTAGAAGCAGACAGTGTTACAGGTACGGGCCAGAATGTGCCGTCTGTCAGCAAAAAGTTTTCGCAAACACTTTTCCAGTCAGCCTTGGTCATAAAACCGGTTAACGGGCTGAATCCGCCGATACCCATCATAATAAGATCGCCGTTTGCACGGCCTGAAATGGGAATGGTTTTTAATGTTTTAGCCTTTTTCTTCTCTGCCTCAAGTTCACTTCCTTTCAGCAAGCAACAGACTAACCCTTTTCCTCCATGTGGTGGTACTAATTTTGACATTGATTTAGTCTCCTTTTTTATTATTAACTCACGATTAAAATCAAAACACTTTCAACCTTTTTATTATTTCAAATATAATATATATTTATCTATTCACATAGTTACCGTATGCCATTGCAACTGTCCTGTAAACAAGATGAGCAAGCTTGGAAAATGGCAAAAACATAAACAGATGAAATATAAACATCAGATGTATGAAATATAGAGCATAAGAAAGACCACCTATTCCCGCCAGCCTTGTCATTTCGGTTAACAGGCCGGTGGCGCCAAGACCAAGAACAAGTATAAGCAGATACCAGTCCTTGTAGCTGGTCACCTGATCTGTTTTACCCATACGATTTTTTATCATCAATGCGCTGCCGATAACAAGGGCTATGCCGCTGACATTGGCAAGCCATTTAACCGGGTTCATTTGGGAATATGGACCGTGAATCTGAAAAACATAAAGCACGACAAAAAATATGTTTGTTACAATAAAAAGTCCAATAAATGAATAAAAGACCATAAGATGCGCTGTGGCACGGTCTTTGTTTTCGCCGCACTCAGAAAACTTGCTGTGCTTTAATATGGTCGGGATAACGCTTAAAAGCCCCTTTATAAGGCCTCCGATTTCCAGTTTCTTTTTGTCTGTTTTGCCTTCAAGCACTGCGTTTTCATGCATATTATTTACAAATCTTTTGAGCCCTATTCCGAAAACTATTGCAGCCCATGCAGCAAGCGGGACAAAAATCATGTCAACAAGCCATGAGGAAAAGAAATTTGAATGAACGATTTCATCTCCGCCCGGGGTAAAATCAAGCAGGCCTGTGATAAAGCCAAGAACTAAAAATATAACCACCGGAAGCCCCAGGAGCAGAGGCAGTTTTTTGGGATCATTTACAGCTTTTCCTATAAATTTCGGCATTGCATATTCCGAAATCGCATAAGAACGAACAGCTCCCAGCACATCACCTGGCTTTGCACCGCGCGGGCACATGGTGGTACAATCTCCGCAATTATGACACAGCCATATATCCATGCTTCCAATAAGTTTATCCTTCAAACCCCATGATGCGGCAATCATCTCTTTTCTTGGAAATGGCTTATTCTCCGGAGCAATCGGGCAGACCACCGAACAGGTTGCGCATTGGAAGCACTTCTTCAGTGTATCTCCTCCAAGCCCGACCACCTCTTTAACAAACTCTATATTGGGCTCAACCAGGTATCTCTCCGACATACTTTTACCTCCTATTAAATTAGTTTCGCTTTGCTTAGCAATTGGTCGAGTAGTCGATTAGTCAACCACTTGACCACTCGACCAATATTAGTTAGAATCCCTTGAACGGGTTTGGGCCAAGCGCCTCAACCATTTCCACAAAAGAATTAATCATTTCCGGGAGTTTGTCATATTCGTCAATAGCAACCTGGAACTGCGCTACGCGCTCCTCTTCCAGAGCCAGGCTGGCTAATGCCTCACCTATCTTTTTCATTCTTATATCTGCGAGTTCACTGCCTTTAACAAAGTGGCACTGGTAGTCATCGCCATGTTTGCAGCCCATCAGAAAAACACCATCCATTCCCTGGGAAAGGGCATCCTTGATCCATATCACATTAACAGACCCAAGGCATCTAACCGGAACAAACCGAACATGGGCAGAATAGCTAAGCCTGTTCAATCCGGCAATATCCAAGGCTGGATAAGCATCATTTTCACAAACCAGCCCGAGAAATCGAAATGGAGGTTCGTCAAAATCATCTGCAGAAGGAACGCCAATCGATCTGACCATGGATCCTATACTGTCGATATTATAATCGGCAAAACCGATTATACGCTCAGGACACGCTCCCATACAGGTGCCACACCGCCTGCACCGTGTCGGATTAGGCTTTGGAGTTCCTTTTTCATCATCATCAAGAGCGCCAAAAGGGCATTCCTGTGTACACCGTTTGCACTGAGTACACCTCTGAAAGAAAAAGTCCGGAAATGTCATATCTCCTGACCTTGGATGCACTGCAACGCCTCTGTTTACAGATTCCAGGCATTGAATTGCTTTCAGGGCGGCTCCGGCAGCATCTTCAATTGATTCTTCAATGGTCATGCTCTTTCGAACACCTCCGGCCGCATAAATGCCTGTTCTCTGGGTTTCATATGGAAAGCATATGAAATTCGAATCGCAATATCCATTAAAAAGGCCGATATCACGGAAAGCAGGCCCCTGCCTGTAAGCCATATTAACAATAGGATCGTCTACGGTAGCCGGAACCATGCCTGCCGCTAAAACAACCATATCAGCCTTAACCTGAATCTTTTCTCCCAGAAGGGTATTGTCCGCATTGACAATCAATCCGTCACCATTTTGAGATACACTGATAACACTGCCTTTGGTTAAAAAGATCCCTTCATCCTGCTGTATGCTTTTGTAAAAGTTCTCCTGTAATCCGGGCGTTCTCATATGCTGGTAAAAGATATATGCTTTGCCGTCCGGATAATCTTCACGAACATACTTTGCCTGTTTCAGCGACACAAGACTTGTAACCGCCCCGGCATAGTCAAAATCGCCGTCATCATCCCCCTTGTCCGGGCTTTGAACAAAGACAACCGACTTGGCTTCCCGCCCATCAGAGGGCCTTGTTATCTTGCCCTTTGCAGCCATTTCCTCAAACTGGTTATTGGTCACAACATCCGGCAATTTCCCGAATCCAAGATGAGAAAATTTATCACCTTCAAGCTTATCCGGTCTCCATCCGGCAGCAAGGATAACAGCTCCGAACAGCTCGCCGTTAGGATCAAGGGTCAAAATATCCTTTTTGCCCTTGTTATATTCCTTGTAAACTTCGGCCAACTTTTCAACATCAAGCTCTTTACCCTTTTCATCAACCTTCATTTCATCGGGCAAAGGAAAAGGCACATCAAACTCTATTGCCTCTCCTGGTTTTTTTAAAGTTACAGTAAATTCACCCGGCTGACCGGCTATACGTGCAACTACCGTATCTGTTTTAATCGTGATATTCGGATATGCTTCAGCCTCTTTGATCTTGGCGTTTATTATTGGTGGAATCAGGCTTTCATACGGATTTTCCATTGGAAGCTGAAGGCGCATTTTAGCGGCATATCCTCCAAGGGATGCCTCCTTTTCAACTATTGTTACATCATAACCGGTCCTGGCCGCATCTATTGCAGCAGATATTCCGGTTATGCCGCCGCCGATAACAAGGATCTTTCTGCTTATCGTATCAAGCTTAAACGGTTCAGGAAGATCAATTTTTTTAACCTTTACGATTCCCATCTTCAGATAATCTGCAGCCAGCATCTGAACATGATCGATGAACGCAGCATCATCCTTCTGCTCTTCCGCAGGAGCGGGATATTCCGATCTGGGATGAGACCATACCACCTGTTCTCTTAAATTGACCCTGTCAACAATACAGCCGTCAAATCTGAATACATCATAATTTACTCGTCGGGAACATCCGGCAACAACAAGAGTGTTAACCCCATCGTCTGCTATATCCTTTTTTAACAGATCAGCCCCTTCCTTTCCACAGAGAAAAGGATGGGTTTTAACACTCATGCCCTCTTTCTTGGGCACATCACACAATTTCTCTATATTAAGGGCGTCCCCGATTCCACAACCTGTGCATATATATACACCATACTTTTTATCCATGGATAACCTCCTACTTTCTCACCAGGGTTTGAATAGCCTTCAGGGCCATACCGGTTGCATTCTGGTTCGATGACACCACATCGGCCGGCTTGTTAGCACAGCCAGCAGCAAACATGCCACCTTTTTCAAAATCGTTAATAATAAAACCATCATCACTGTATTTAAGATCAGCCGGAAGCTTTACATTTTTAGCAGTTGGCTGCATGCCGGTAGCAAGAACAACCATATCAACTTCCTGCCTGATCTTTTCACCGGTCACGGCATTTTCGGCAACTACGGTGATGTTCCTGGAACCAGGATCTTCGCCGACCTCTGCAACCTTGCCTTTAATAAAAAAGACATTTTTATCCTCTTTGATCTGTTTGTAAAACTTTTCATACCTCTGGCCTGGAGACCTTACATCAATATAATATACATATATCTTGGCATCAGGATATTGCGCTCTTATATATGTAGTCTGTTTCAACGAAGCCATACAGCAGATATATGAACAATAGGGGAGATGATTCTCGTCCCTTGAACCCGCGCACTGGACAAAGGCAATACTTTCCGGAGCCTTGCTGTCTGATGGGCGGAGGATCTGCCCCTTTGTCGGGCCGTTTGGAGCTGCCAATCTTTCCATCATCATATTGGTAATTATGTTCTGATACTTGCCAAACCCCAGATTGTCTATCTTTGCAGCATCATACGGTTCCCATCCTGTAGCCCAGACAATGGCTCCCACATTCAGATTTATTGTCTTTGCCTCTGCATTAAGATCGATTGCATTGTATTTGCATGCCTCAACACATTTGTTACATTCCGATCCCTTGCATACAGAAGGATCTACAACATATCGCATGGGGAAAGACAGCTCAAAGGGTCTGTAAATTGCTTTTGTCTTATCTATGTTAAAATTAAACGCGCTGTTTCTTTCAACAGGGCACACACCCACGCATTCATTACATGCCGTACAATCCTCATTAACAAATCTTGGGCTTAATTTAACAGTTACATTATAATTGCCCGGTGTGCCTTCAACCTTTTCCACCTCTCCAAGAGTAAAGACTTTAATTCTTGGATTATCCTTTATTCTCTTGAAATTTATTTCAAGCCCACAGGTCGGAGGACAAAGCTTGGGAAAATATTGATTTAGCTGTGCCACCCTTCCACCCAAATAAGGATTTTTTTCAACCAGGAATACCTCATACCCTACTTCAGCGGCTTCGAGGGTAGTGGTTAATCCGCTTATCCCTCCTCCAACCACTAAAATGCTTCCACCAGCAAGGGCTGCTTTATCTTCTGTCATGCTATCCCTCCGCATATAAAAAAATTGATAAATCCGCAAAAAAGTCAGAAAAACACCTTTTTACGAAACGTGTCAAGTGTTAGGTGTTAGGTGTTAGGTTGAAGCGATTGTCTGTTTAATCATATACTTAGCACCTAACACTTAACACTTAACACTTAACACCTAAATATTAACTCTATTAAAAACCTCCAGGCATCTTGCGATACCTGGAGGTAGCTTATTCGACTATTGAGCGGTCGAATTTTCGATTAATCGGGAACAATCTTGATGCAATCCCTTTTCTTGCATTCCCATGTTCCAGCTTTTGGATCATACTTTGAATTAACAAAGCAGAACCAGTTCTTATCATCCTGTCCGGGATAATCAGCCTGATAGTAGAATCCAGGATAACGTGTCTCTTTACGGAACTGGATATGACGCAAATGGGATTCAACAGTCCAGATACGATGATAGATTTCCCAGCATCTCATCAGCTCGTGAAGATCTCCTGCAGCCAGCTTCTCACTGTCCTCGCGCATTGTCTTGAGCAGGTCCATAACAATTTCCAGACTCTTAGTGCTGGTCTGATAGTATGTGGCTGTGCCGGCTCCGTATTCGTGAGTAGCCTTCATTAGTCTCATCGCCATTCCGCTGGGCTTCACATAATTCGGGTTAATATCAACTGCTGTTGTATAGCCACAATGATCGAGGAATGTTCGCACCGGCTTATACACCAGGGCAACAAGTTCCTCTTTTTTCTGGCTCAGGGTCGGCTTAAAATCAGCATGATCTTTAGCGTATCTTGCCATAGCCTTGCCGGTAATACGTCCTTCAGCATGTGAGCCGGATGAGAACTTGTGGCCTGAACCGCCGACACCATCGCCTGCGGTGAAAAGACCGTTAACCGTTGTCATGCGGTTATAAATCTTGCCGTTGGCGGCTTTAACCTTGTATGAATCCGGCACCCAGTCAAAATCCGGCCCGGAAGCCCAGAGACCGCAGCAGCCGGAATGTGACCCTAACAGATACGGCTCAGTCGGCATAAGCTCGGAATTCAGCTTTTCAGGCTCGCAGTTTTGCGCACACCACAGATTGGCCTGCCCGCATGTCATATCGAGAAAGTCTTCCCATGCCTCTGACTCAAGATGTTTGAGCTCTTTCTTGTCCAGCTTAGCGCCAAGCGTTGCAAGAGCTGTAACAGTGTCCATCTGAATAGGCCCGCGGCCTTCCTTCATTTCAAACAGCATTAAATGGTTTCGCAGGCATGTCGGTGTAATGGCAGCTGTTCCATAAGGAGCATATTTCGCGAGCTCTGCCTTGGCCGCATCACTGGTCGTATAACTTTCCCCAAGGCCGTTGATTGCTTTAGCCTTAAACAGCAGGAACCATGCGCCCACAGGACCATAACCATCCTTAAAACGGGCCGGGGTGAAACGGTTTTCCATCATGGTAAGCTCTGCGCCAACCTTCATGCACATGGTGTATGTAGAACCGGCATTCCATACAGGATACCATGCACGGCCCTTTCCTTCGCCAACGCTTCGAGGCTGATAAATATTAACAGCGCCGCCGCAGGCTACCATCATGGTCTTGCACTTGATGATGTAAATCTTGTTTTCACGAACCGAAAAACCAACAGCACCTGCAATCTGGTTCTCTTTATTGGCATCAAGAAGAATCTCAACAATAAAACAACGTTCTAAAATGTTTTCTTCTCCAAGAGCTAACTTGGCGGCCTCAGCAACGATCCTCTTATAGGATTCACCGTTGATCATAGCCTGCCATTTACCTGTACGAACACATTTAGCGCCTGACTTTAATGTTCCCATAGCCTGGCCCTTTTTGCCGTCAAGGGTTTTCCCTTCCGCAGATTTCTTCCATATCGGGAGACCCCATTCCTCAAAAAGATGTACTGAATCGTCAACATGACAGCCCACATCAAAGATCAGGTCTTCACGAACAATGCCCATCAGGTCGTTACGTACCATACGGACATAGTCCTCGGGTGTATTATCGCCGATATAGGTGTTGATTGCGGACAAGCCCTGAGCAACAGCGCCGCTTCGTTCCATGGCAGCCTTGTCGCACAGTAAAACTGTCTGGCCTTCAGACATCCATTTCTTTATTTCAAAAGCAGTTCCGCAGGCAGCCATACCGCCGCCGACGATCAGGATGTCAACTTCCCGCTCTTCAACTTCCGGATCTCTTACGGCTTTGATTTCACCCAAAGGTTTATTTGGTATTGCCATATTATATCCTCCTTAAAAATATTTTATTCATGATTAATCATTTTACTGTGGATACAGATAAACAAGATAAAGACAGTCTATGCTTTGGGTTTTGGAATAACATAGCCGTCAGCTTCTTCAGTACAAAGCAGTTCACTTTCGAGATCCTTTCCCCTCATAGCCTTATAAGCATTTGCGGTTCCCTCTGGAGTAGTCCTGATGGGGAACTTGAAACGTTTGATAAGACCGTTTCTGAACTTACAGGTCCACATAACATCCTCAGTTCCCAGCATCGGCATTATGCTGCTTCCCATAGGCACAAAGTCGGAATAACCTCTAACCTCGATTGCCTGGGTAGGACAAATCTTTACGCATGAAAAACATTCCCAGCACTGATCAGGCTCCTGATTGTATGCCTTCATAGCATTAGGATCCAAAACCATCAGATCATTAGGACAAATGTACATGCAGGCTGTTTTATCCCCGCCCTTGCAACCATCACATTTCTCTTGGATTACAAAACTTGGCATTAATTATACCTCCTAATTTTGCGTTGTAAGAATTATTGTTGCGAAATTTCAGTCAATTTTTTTTAAACGTTTTTGCACCTCCCTTCAATAGCCGCTCAAAAATTAAGTCTTCAATCAGCTTAAATTAATATTATCACATAAATTTTCTTAACAAAAAATATAAACCATCGTCAGGTTGAAAAATTATAATATGTCCTGCAAAATCAATAAGATATTATACATATAAATAAACAAATCTAATATCATTTAGCCTTTTGCTTGTCAAGAACTTTTGGACAAACAAAGGGCTAAATTTTGCGGTTGATTACAGCCAAAAGCCCTATAAACAATATCTGGATAGCAATGTCTGTATGAACCCTATATATGGTATTTATATTCAAAATTTTATGTTGACATACTAAATAAAAATGCTACCTGATATTGTTTAATATTACCAAGATTTCTTAGAACAACTCATTGGATAAAAATGGCAGACCAAACAACCCTTCTTTTGTTAGATGATACTTTCAGATTCTCATGTTCTGAAGCTGTTTTATGTTTTAATAAATGTTGCCAAGATCTTAATCAGTTTTTAACCCCATATGATATCCTGCGTCTTAAAAATCGACTTGGCATCCCATCTGATCTTTTTCTGAAAAAATATACATCTGAGCACACAGGCCCTGACTCGGGGCTCCCAATTATTTCACTGAAATTTAATTATGCTTCACAATATAAATGTCCGTTTGTTACGCCTTCAGGATGCAGTGTTTACGAAGATAGGCCGTCATCATGCCGCACCTACCCTCTTGCCCGTATTCTTACCAGATCCAGGGAAACAGGCAATATGACCGAGCAATATATGCTGCTGAAAGAGCCTCACTGCCTTGGTTTTAATCATGGACAAACACACACTGTCCGTGAATGGATTGAAAATCAGGGCATTGCCGTATATAATAAGATGAACGATCTGCTTATGGATATCATCTGTTTGAAGAATCGTCTTATACCCGGAAGCAGTATGGACGACGAATCCCGGCGGATTTTTAATATGGCCTGTTATAACCTTGATACATTCAAATTCCACATGTTTCAAAAAGGGATTTTAAACGATCTTAATCTTGATATAGACACTCTGGATGCAGTGAAGACTGATGATGTTGCGCTTTTGAAACTGGGCCTGAACTGGATAAAACAGGTGCTTTTTAATAATAAATCAATGCCGTCAGCTTAGGCGATTTTATTAATCACCACGAAGAACACGAAGGATTTTTTATTTATCTTCGCACACTTCGTGATCTTTGTGGTAAAAATATGGAACAGATATCATATGGAACTTAATAACAAAGTAGCCATTGTTCTTGGAGCCATAAAAGGCATTGGTAAGGGGATCGGCCTTGCACTTGCAAATGAAGGGGTAAAGGTTGTCTTAAACTATTATGACTGGGAAAACAGTCTTGATGAATTAAAGAAAGATCTTGCAAAAACAGGCACAGATCATCTGATTATAAAGACAAATCTGCTTAATACCAATAAAATTCCAGGGTTTATCAGAAAAGCAGTGGACCATTTCGGGCGTCTGGACATTCTGATAAATAATATTGAACGCGGAGGATGGCCCATTGTCCACGGATCGTATGTGCAAGAGCAGTGGGACATGGAAATGGCTACTACGCTTCGTGCAAAATGGTGGGTCTTTGATTCAGCCCTTCCCTATCTTAAAGCATCAGGAAACGGGATTGTCATAAACCTTTCTTCCATTGCAGGAATTGTTGGGCGGTCGGGTCCTGCCGGTTATATATTCAACGACGGATATGCAGCGGCAAACAGGGCAGTATCACTTCTTACGGAAACATGGGCTCGAATCGGGGCGCCGCAGGTACGTGTTAATGAAATCATGCTGGGCATAGTTGAAACACGTCATGGGGATAAAACCAGAGGCTGGGGGCTGCTTTCAGAAAAGCAAAAACAATCGCTCATTGACCACACCCTGCTTGCACGAACCGGCGCTATTGATGATGTGGTTAAGGCTGTGAAATTTATAATTAAAGATGCTTCGTTTATGACGGGAAGCATAATTAAGCTTGATGGAGGCTATACGCTTGGAAGTGAAAAGGTTATGCCTATGCCAAAAGGGGTGGTATAGAATTTAGGTGTTAACACCTAACACTATCTTTGAGTGATATATTTAGTTTTAATCCCCCATATGTAAAGTTTTACCCACCTGAAACCCATCTTCATCAGTTCCACGTCATCTTTCTTGATTTTTTTAAGAATTTCCGATTTTACCTTGTATCTTTTAAGAAAGGTGCTGTTAAATACAAAATCGCGAAACCTGTCAATATTGTATGTGGCCATAAAGGCCATTTTCCCTCTGGGGCTGTCCGGCCCTTCGCCCTGCCAGGGATCGGTCTGGAACAGACTCTTTAACTCTGCCCACAGCGAAGTCATTTTGTTATATTCAACAGCATCCTGATCTACAGACCATGCTGCTGTTGTCCATTTTTTGCTTTCATGCTGTCCCATACAGAAATCCGGAGGCCTGAAAAAATAGACCGGCTTTGACCCTTTGTTTTTAGCATCAAACATAAGCCCCTGTTCAACAGGAAATGTGCGGCATGTATCAGGACGGTCAGGATAAACCAGGCAGCCTGATTCAGTCAAAAAGGGGCATGTCATGTCTGTATTGTCCGACATGCGAAGAAGCGCTTCCGGGAAAAAATTTGAATCCCGCAAAACAACATCTACATATTTATCAATGAATTCATCTGAAGTAATACCAAGACATTTTTTGAGCCTGATTACATCGTATGGATATAAAAAAAGATTTATATTGCGGCAGCATTTATTAAAGCAGGAAAGCTCAGGATGGCAATGAAACGAAAAGGTATCATTATTTTCAAGCCTTTTGCCGGACAATTTATCCAAATTATCAATATCAACATATTTCATATAGACTTTTTTGACAGGATTAACAGGATATTCAGGATTAAAACATCAAAACCTTTTTTTTGTTCACTTGAAACAAAATTTTGTTTATCCTGTCAGATTTTTTCAAAGCGCTAAAACATGACGGCTTCGTAAAAAGTCTCGAAATCGTCATGCCGGACTTGATCCGGCATCCAGAACGCATTGAATTTACTGGATTCCTCCCGGACCTGATCCGGGATCTACCGGAATGACGGGAAAGAGAACTTTTTGACTTTTTACGAGTTCATCAAAATATTACCATGATTTACAATATTAACATTTCCGCTACGGTCATTTTCAACTTTTGATTAATGCCTGCCGCATGTTTCAGCTTATTTTCCAGTTCAGCCATCTTTATATAAAAAGGTGTCCTGTCAAACCTGAAGTAGCTTTTTTCTCTGTTTTGTTCTGCAAAGACATCGCATCCCGGGCTATGAATTACATTTTGACCGCCCCTTTGAAGTTCGTGTGGAATGCCGTGTAATCTGCATATCATTGGACGATAATTATATAATATACACATGTCGTCAAAATTAAGTGGGCACATCAACCGCACCTTCATTCCTTTTTCGTCAGCCTCATCGGTTTTCCCACATACTTCAAGCGCCCTGTTTCTTGTTTCAATTTGCCGGTCCTGCCCAAGTGTATTGTATCCCTCTAAAATATAAAGGTATTCTAAAAGAGTATAATGATAAAAACGGGTGAGGCAGCAATTGTCGTGACAGCCCTGGCAATGAAATCCATAGTAACCGGCAGCCTCTTTGTATTTTTGATCCATTACCTCATAAATCACCTTTAACCTGTCTAAAAAAAGTGGGTATTTATTATATTGAGCTTTTACTTTTTTCAGCAACATAAACACCATATACTCAAAGACTCAAAAAAAATGGTTTCGTAAAAAATCGGATTCGTCAGACAATAGGCATGGGGAAAAAGATTTCCTCATAAAGATTTAGAGCATATCTGTCGGTCATGCTGGCAATAAAATCGCAAACTATCCTTTCTCTGGGCTGTTCGCTGTTGTAGCAGGCTAACATTTCCATTTCTTCAAGCTTTATTTTGAGTGTTTTTTCATTTCTTAAAAAATATGTGTAAAGGTCTGTTAATATCTTCTTTGCCTTAACAAATTCATTATGGACCTGTGGTGAACGATATACGTTCTCATAAAGGAACTCTCTTAATGTGGTCATGGCTGAAAACAGCTCATCGCTAATGAGTATGCATAACTCACCATTAACAACCTTGCTTGAATTAATAATATCCCTTATCATGGTATTGGCACGCTCTGAATGGCTCCTCCCGATAACCCTTAAACATGATTCAGGCACCTGTTTCGAGCTGATAACACCGCTGCGTATCGCATCATCAAGATCATGGTTTAAATATGCGATTATATCGGCAACCCGTAATATTCTCCCTTCAACGGTTGAAGCACAATCTTCCGGGTCATTGGAGAGAATCGACCCGTAACCCTTTGAATGCTTTAATATCCCGTCACGAACCTCGTAGGTCAAATTAAGACCCTTGCCGTTGTTTTCCAATACATCAACAACTCGAAGGCTCTGCTCATTGTGAGAAAAATCCTGCGAATAGATCTCTTTTAAAGCTGCTTCACCGCCATGTCCGAAAGGTGTATGCCCGAGGTCATGCCCAAGGGCGATGGCTTCGGCCAGATCTTCGTTCAACCGCATAGCCCTTGCTATTGTTCTTGAAATTTCCGCTACTTCCAGTGTATGTGTAAGGCGTGTTCTGTAATGATCGCCCAAAGGGGACAAAAAAACCTGGGTTTTGTGTTTTAACCGTCTGAAAGCATTTGAGTAAATAATGCGGTCTCTGTCCCGCTGAAAAACGGTGCGGATAGGGCAGGGTTTTTCTTTTTTCATCCTCCCCTTTGAATTGGAACTCAGGCAGCCATATGAAGGTATAAAGCTTTTTTCGCGTTTTTCAAAATCTTCCCGAATAGACATAATAATATACTTATATTAATTTTATGCGCCAAAATCAAGCCAAAGGTAACATTTTAATCTTATGTAACAAACTATCTGCAATCAAGCTCTAATTGTGATTAAATTTAAATCATAATTATTTCTTTACGGTTATGGCGGGTCCTTTTAAAATGATCAAAAATAGATTAAACTACTTGCATGGCGATCAGAAGAACCAGTCATGCGGTTTATGATACCAGATACCATTTGGTATGGGCTCCAAAATACCGTAAATTGGTATTGAGGGGAGATTTTCGTGAATTTGTTAAGCAATGTTTTCAAGAGATTGCCGTCGTGAAAGCGTTACGCAGCGGAGCGATCAACATCTCAGACACTATGCGTGAGTGGCAGCGCGAGCAAGAACTGCCCCAAGAATGTGTCTTCTGCAGATCGACATCTGATCCCAAGGTCACGGGGCGGCCCGAGTTTGATACTTTTGATGTCAACAAGAACAAAATTCACACACTCATTAGATGCTTATCTCCTCTTTCAGCAAACAGCATGCAATTTTATATTCAGGGGCTCCGTCTGCTTTATATTTTAAATTTTCAGGCTGTATAACCCTGTTCATTACACAACCTTCCGGGATCTTCAGCCCAAAAAAATCATTTTCATTGATCTTGCCTGTTTTCAGCAGTTTATTGTCCTTAAAAATCATGCTGTGCAAAGGATAGTCTTCACACAAAGGGCACCTGTATACCCTGCCGTTGGGGAATATAAAATAATTTTCTGCAACCTGGCCCGCGCATTCAAACTGTTCTTCAGGGCGCAAAAAAACTTTTGGGTATGCAACGGTTATGCCGAGATCGGCAATCTTTTCCGCTGAATCAGGAACTACGCTTAACCATTCGGATATGGGAATCCGTAGCCCCTTATCACTGGTTTTGGCGGGTTTGCCCCTGATGCCGAGTACCTGTATGAAAAACCTTTCTATCCCAAGATCTTTAATAAGCTGGGCCATCATGTTCAGCTCATGTATGTTTGCGCTGCTTACCGTATATATAAGGCTTGCGGCAAAACCTGCTGAAACAGCCTCTCTAATGCCGGCGATACATTGATCATACGATCCTTTGCCCCTGAGCATATCATTTGTCTGCCTGGTTGCGCCGTCAAGGCTGAAACTAAAATAATCCACCTCATTTGGCTTAACCTTTGAAAGGATATTATTAAACAGATACCCGTTTGTATCAACTGTAATGGAATTATAACCAAGCTTTTTTGCCTTTTTTATAGCAAGCCCTAAGTCCTTGTGTAATGTTGGCTCTCCGCCTAAAAATATGATATTTGCCTTGTTGCTTTTCCTCGCAAATGCCTCCATCCATGCCTCTATGGTTGCTATCTGAAGGATATTTGTTCCGTGCTGCTCGGGATTTATATAGCAGTGCCGGCACCTAAGGTTGCAATTTGTGAGAATATGGAAAAAAATATTTACCGAATTTTTTGAAAATGAAACCGTTTTTTTCATCTGCTTTTTTTCGTCTCCTGAAATTTCAAAGTACGAGTTTCGGGACATCCTATAATCCTTGAAGGATATCTCACCAGATGTTTTAAAGTTCGTACAGCTTGCCAACTGCGCAAACCATGATTCAGACAATTCTCATGCAGGTAGGTTTGCATATCACAAATTTTAAAGAGTTTCAATTTGTTATCTGAAGGGCGGTTTTTATTCTTTCGTCAATTTGAAGGATTCAGGATATTTTTCACACATTAAAACGTTGTGGTGGCGAAGGCCGGGTTACAGTATAGTACGCTGACAATAATTTTACCTGACAGGACAAATTGTTTAGATAATATCCCCTCTATATGAAAAAAATTAAGGATAGGATATTAGATTTGAATTTGTCGGCTAAGCGTTCTGCTTTTCTTCGGGGAACGGGTTTTTTGTGGTGATCCCAAGGGGAATTGAACCCCTGTTGCCGGCGTGAGAGGCCGATGTCCTAACCGCTAGACGATGGGACCATTTATTGAAGTGTCTCTTTGTGGTGATAAGTATTGAACTTAGACAATTTTGTCAAATATTATTTAAAAAGCATTTCCCAAAGATCTCTTTTATAGAATACCGGGTGTTTCCGACTTTTTCCCTTTTCTAAATCCAAAGATAAGATAGATAATAAAGCCGATAAAAGGGATGAATGCTATAACTCCCCAGAGAGCCTTCTTTTTTACAGAGCCGAAATCTTTCAGTGCGACATCGACAATTGCCCACATGGTCATTAAAAAAAAAGGTATGCTTATTCCAATGAATGCAATGGTTGTTTTCAAAACAGGTTTCAACCTTTCAAAAGTTTGGCGATTTTTAAAATAATATTTGCGTAATATTTGCTGTAATTATAGCTCAGCAGTATTTTATAAGCTTTTTCGTCGTCTATTCCGGCCCGCCAGCCATAATGTTGCAGGTAGCTTGCGATGCTTACTATGGCGTCGGTATGATTAAACAGGTCTACACAGCCGTCCCTGTTGCCGTCTTTTGCATGCGCAAGTATATTGCTGGGCATAAATTGAGAAATGCCGATTGCGCCTGCATATGATCCGGAAACAGACAACGGGTCGATCTTTTCCCTGCTTGAATATTTGAGAAAATCTTTTAGCTCAGAATATGCCCACGTTGATTTCTTTTCAGCCTTTTTATCAAACTCATCCCTTGTAAAAGAGATAAAAGAGGATGAATCTGAAATTTTGCTCCATAACATATTTTTTACATGCGGGTCTTTCAGGGATGCCATGGTTGAAAGAGTGTTTAATATGGATCTTCCCCCCAGACAGGTTCCGAGCCTGGTTTCGACCAGTATTATTGCAGTAATAATTTCTTTGTCTACAGAATATGTCTTTCCCGCACCATCAAAGGCTGCCATGTGTTTTTTAAGATATTGTTTTGCATTTTTAATCGACCCTTTTGAAAGAAACTGATCGTAATTTAATTCGCCTTCGCTGTGACTGAAAAAAAGGGAAACCCCTTTTGTGTCAAAATAGACCCCGTGCCTGGCATAGAGCGCATTGATTTTGTTTTTGTTAAAACCGTCTTCTATAAGCCTCTTTTGTAATGCATTAAAATAATCGGCTTTTTTATTTGCACCTGCCGGAGTCTGGGACGGCAAAAAAAGCTGCAAAGCCATAAGGCAAATAAAAATAAAACAGTTGCAACGGGTTATTTTAATACTCAAAATCAATTTCCAAATTAAGTAATTGGTAATAGTTCAGATTTGTGTCTTTGTGCTTTAATGGCTGAACCGTTACGTTTTTTTACGAATTGAAGATTCCAACTGAATCATTTTCCGCTTTCGCTTTGTAAATGTGGATAACCGCCTGTATCCTGCTGAAACCAGCATCGGCAGCACCCTGTCATAGTGTTGTCCCACGCTTTCCGGATTATGTGCATCTGATCCAACAGTAATGTTTATCCCTAATTCATGGCATTTATTAATAATTTCCATGGATGGAAATGTTTCATTGGCCGGATATTCATATCCGCTTGTATTTACCTCAACGGTTAAATCCTTGCTTTTTATTTTTGATAATATTTTATCAAATGTTTTATCAAAAGATATCGATGGGTTCCATCCGAATTTTTTCACAAGGTCGATGTGGCATACAACATCAAAATAGTTGTAATCCAGCATCTTTTCAAGTTGGGAAAAGTAAAGCCTGTATACATAATCGATATCCAGTTTGCCCTGTTTCCACTCGGACTTGCGTGTGACTATGTCCATCTTGCCGAGAAAATGCAATGAGCTTCCTATTACATCAAATGAATAGGTATCCACAATCTTTTGGAAAAAATCGGTATGTTCCTGAGTAAAATCCAGTTCAAGCCCGGCCTTAACTTTAATAACGCCGCTGTATTTATGCTTTAATTGTTGCACGATCTGAAAATATAAGGGAACTTCTTCCGGGCTCATTGAAAGTCTTTTTCCGTATTCGTGCATTGTAAGGTGATCCAGAAAGCATATCTCCTTTAAACCGATGGCAACGGCTTTTTGTATATATGCTTCCATGGGACCTTTGGCGTGGTTGCAAAGTTTTGTATGGACGTGATAATCGATCATTTCTTTATTATATGTGCGAGAGCATTTTTTGATTGAATTAAAATGGCATGGTATGTAATAAAATGTCAAACAATAATGATGGCGTCGCAAAAGTCCCATCTACTGCGTTGTAGTAATTTTTCAGATCCTCGACATACTATATGTATGCCTTCGGCCCTAAAAAATTACTACGCCTTGTATATGAACCTTTTTACTTAGCCATCTATAGTTAAATTCGTAGAAAGTCGAATTAATGAAAAAAAATGTAAAAACAGTCTTTTGTTGCCAGTCATGCGGATATCAGGCCCCTAAATGGCTTGGGAAATGCCCTGACTGCGGACAGTGGCAAACCTTTGTCGAAGAGGCTCAGGCCGCAGGGCCCGCCCGTAGAACAAAGTCAGGCATATCATATTCCGGTACTGTACCTGTTCCCATTGATTCTATTGAGCTTGAAAAAGAATACCGGCTTTTAACCGGCATTACGGAATTTGACCGTGTGCTGGGCGGAGGTCTTGTTCCCGGGACTCTTGTACTGATAGGAGGAGATCCTGGAATCGGCAAGTCCACACTTATGCTTCAGATTTTGCACGGCCTTGCAAACCAGGGTCATAAAACGCTTTATATTTCCGGTGAGGAATCGATCAGGCAGGTAAGGATACGCAGCGAGAGGCTTTCTACAGGATCACATAATTTACTGGTTGTTTCTGAAATAGATATTGAATCCATCCTGTCGATGATTGAATCTGTAAAACCTGATGTTCTTGTTATCGATTCTATCCAGACAATGTTCAGCCCGGATCTTACATCTGCTCCTGGCAGTGTGAGCCAGGTCAGAGAATCTACGGTTCGGCTTATGCATATGGCTAAAAAAACAGGGATTCCGATATTTCTTGTAGGGCATGTGACAAAGGACGGCGCAATAGCGGGACCAAGGCTTTTGGAACATATGGTTGATACGGTTCTTTACTTTGAAGGGGACAGGAACCATATATTCAGAATTTTACGGGCTGTAAAAAACAGGTTTGGATCAACCAACGAAATCGGCGTGTTTGAGATGAATGAGAAAGGGTTGGAGGAGGTTGCCAACCCTTCGGCGATATTTCTTTCCGAGCGTCCCAAGAATGTGCCGGGATCGGCGGTTACAGCAAGCATAGAAGGCACAAGGCCGATACTTGTTGAATTGCAGGCCCTTGCCAGCAGCACAAGCTTTGGAAATCCTCGAAGGACCATTCTCGGCCTTGACAGCAACAGGGTTGCATTGCTTGCAGCCGTGATAGAAAAAAAATTGGGCTTGCATTTAATGGGGCACGACATCTTTATGAATGTTGCCGGAGGGGTTAAGGTTGACGAGCCTGCAATCGACATGGGGATAGTTGCCTCCATTGCATCAAGCTTTTTAGACAGACCGATTCCCGACGCTACCATTGTTCTTGGCGAAGTTGGTTTGACAGGTGAAGTAAGAGCCATAGGTCATGTTGAAATCAGGGTTGTGGAAGCAAAAAAGATGGGCTTTAAAAGATGCATTGTGCCGGCAGGCAATCTTAAACGGATGAGCGGAATAAAGGGAATAGAGCTTATCGGAATATCATCGATATCAGAAGGGATTGAAGCATTATTTTAGGTGGCGTCATAAAAAACATGCAAAACTCAAAATCAAAACATAACAAGTGGGAAGATCATTATTCGCAGCAGGCAAAGAAGGAACAATTCCCAGCAAGATCTGTTTACAAGCTTAAAGAAATACAGCAAAAATATAAAATAATAAAAAAAGGGGACAGGATTCTTGATCTTGGATGTTTTCCAGGCTCCTGGCTGCTTTATGCAGCAGATTTGGCTGGGGAAAAGGGAGAGATAGTGGGAATCGACTTAAAACCTTTGTCAAAGTCGGTATTATTAAAACTTCCGGCCAATACCAGAACTTATGTCGGCGATATGCTGTCTGTTGATGGAAAAGATGAAAAGGATGAAAAGCTAAAAGCTGTGGGGAAAGATTTTAACATCGTAATGAGCGACATGGCGCCGGATACTACCGGCAATAAGAATGTTGATGCCGCAAGGTCTTTTAATCTCTGCCAGGCCGCCTTAAGGATCGCTAAAGATCTGTTGGTTGACGGAGGATCATTTATTTGCAAGATTTTCCAGGGAGAGGATTTTAAAGAATTTATAGATTCAGTTAAATTAAATTTTAATAAACACAAAATTTTTAAGCCGCAAAGCAGCAAAAAATCAAGCAAAGAAATATATATTATCGGATTTGAGAAAAAATAGGAGGAGAAAATGTCGGGACATAGCAAATGGTCTTCCATAAAGCATAAAAAAGGGGCTACAGATGCAAAGAGGGGTAAGGTTTTTACCAAACTCATCAAGGAAATTACCCTCTCTGCCCGCACAGGAGGGGGAGGGGACCCTTCCAGCAATCCCAGGCTGAGAACAGCTATTCTGGCGGCGAAAAGTGAAAATATGCCGAAAGATAATATTGAAAGAGCAATCAAAAAGGGGACCGGCGAACTTGAAGGTGTAAATTATGAAGAGTCAAATTATGAAGGATATGGACCTGGAGGAGCTGCCGTGCTGATTGAAGCGCTTACAGACAATAAAAACAGGGCAGTTGCCGACATCCGTCATATTTTCAATAAATGCGGCGGAAATCTCGGTGAAAATGGATGTGTGTCCTGGATGTTTAACAGCAAGGGATATATTGATGTTGAGAAGAAAGTGGTTGATGGGGACAAGCTGATGGAAACAGCCATTGAGGCTGGCGCAGAAGATGTGAGGGAAGATAATAATAGTTTTGAAATCATTACGGAACCGGATGATTTTGAAGCTGTAAAAACAGCTATGGATAATGCATCGATTCCTTATGTAGTGGCGGAAATCACCATGCTTCCACAGACAATGCTTGAACTTAAAGGAAAGGAGGCAGAGCAGATGATCAAATTGATGGAAACACTCGAAGATTGTGATGATGTGCAAAAGGTTTACACCAATGCCGATATTCCCGACGAATTAGTTTGACAGGTCTATCATTCTTTGAACCGCCTTTAATGCAGGCAGTCTGATATCCTCAGGCACCTTAACCTCTCCGTCCATGGTTTCAAGAGACCTTACAATATCATCAAGGGAAATTTTTTTCATGTCATCACACAGCATATTCTTTGAAGCCGGATAAAACTCTTTGCCTGGATTTGCCTTTTTTAATGGATAAAGCATCCCTATTTCCGTGCCCACAATAAAGGACAGGCTGTCAGACTCCCCAGCATATCTAATCATCCCTGAAGTGCTTGCAATAGCATCGGCAAGCTCAAGAACCTCCGGCCTGCATTCGGGATGTGCTATAAAAAGGGCGTCCGGATGCATCTTTTTTGCTTTTTGAACATCTTCAGGTGTAAGGCTGTCGTGGAACGGGCAGTATCCATCCCACAGATGTATTTTTTTATTTGTTTTCGAAGCTGTATATTGGGCCAGGTTCCGGTCAGGAACCATAAGTATCTCTTTTGCTTCCAGACTGTTTACAACCTCGACGGCATTTGCCGATGTGCAGCAGATGGTTGACATGGCCTTGACAGATACTGATGAATTTACATAGGTTACAACCGGCATGGGAGGAAGTCCGGCAAGTCTTGATTTAAGTTGTGCCGGCGTTACCATGTCGGCCATTGGACAGCCCGCGTCCTTGCGGGGTAAAAGAACCCTCTTTTCAGGAGACAGCACTGAAGCTGTCTCAGCCATAAAGGTCACGCCGCAAAAGAGGATAACCTCGGCATCGGTCATGGATGCCTTTATGCTGAGCTCAAGAGAATCTCCGCAAAGATCGGCAAGATCCTGAATTTCCGGCGGCTGATAATTGTGCGCCAGCATGATTGCTTTTCTTTTTTTCAGCAGACTTTTTATCTTTTCCTTCATCTTTAATACCACCTATCCGCTATTCGTCAAGTTGCAGGATATCAGCTCCTTCAGGAATTTCAAAATAAAACATTGAGTCATCGATATGTTTTTTAAACTCAATATTTTTAAGATAAATTTTTGTTTCATCATTATATGAATTATATGTCGTTATTTGAACAACATCAAAGGTATTTATTGAGATCGAGAGGTATATCAGGGAGATATCAAATGTTTTTTCTTTGGGTATAAGTTTTAAAATATAGTATTGGCCGGTTCTTTTATCATCCAGCGCAATATTAAATTTTTCCCTTATAATTTTCATATCTGAAAGAAAACCGCCCCCTTTGCCGCTTCCAAAAAAATAAGGGGATGTTCCGACCATAACCTGGTTGTCATCCTGCCTGTAAACCCACAATCTTTTGCCGTTTGTAATTATGAGCTGTTGGTCCGGCTTTTCATATTCCCACCTCATCATACCCGGGGCCTTGACAAAAAGATTTCCAGATGCGGTATCTGTAATGTCAATTGCCTTGATGGTCGACTCTTGAGAAAAATTTGCCGAAAACCCTTTTGCAGCATATCTGTTTTCGATCCTGTTAATGATTTCATCCAGCGACAGATTAAGCGGATGAGACCTGTCTTTGCATTCAGCCGCTTGCGGATTGAACAAAACAAAGACCAAACAACCGACTATAATTATTATCTTTAAATATTTCATATCTCTTTCCATAACAAATTAGGTCCGGCCATGCAACGCTCTTTAATCAAAACCTTTGACAACTAATTGACCTGGGTGTTTATGATTCTGGATTGACAAATATTTTGTATATTGATAAAATTTTATATATTGGTAATTAATCGGCGGCTTTATACAAGGTTTCTTTTGAGAATTTTAAGCCTCGAAATACTCAATATATTCGAATGGTTAATATTTTAGCCTTTCTTTAACTTAAATTCCGCTTTTAGCGGGAAGCATTTTTCAAAGGTTCCTTTTATAAAGTCGTTTTGTGTTTTATTTTGGCCTTTTTCAATTCCGTCTAATATCATAAAATATTTATCTGTGGTAAACCTTGTCACATACACTTTCAAAGGATGTGGTTGTTATCAATGAATTTGGCCTTCATGCAAGGTCTGCTGCAAAAATAGCAAAACTTGCACAAAATGCCAACTCAAAAGTGTGGCTTATAAGGGGAAAAGAACGGGTGGATGCATCAAGCATTATTGATATTCTTTCCCTTGGATGTTCAAAAGGATCAAAAATAACTTTAGCAATTGACAAAGAGTCGGACATTAATATCTTAAATGAAATTATTGACCTGGCAAAAAAGGGTTTTGGGGAATAAGTTTTTATGCTGGATACAAATGCAGTTGAGCTAATTTTAAATGGGATAGGGGCCTCTCCGGGCATATGTATAGGAAAGGCTTATTTGGTCGATAAAGAAGGGGTCAATGTCGTCAGGAAATATTTTATCGAAAAAGAGAACCTGCGGCGTGAGGTAAAGCGTTTCAAGGCCGCCGTAAAGAAAGCAAATGATGAACTCAGGGTAATTATTAAAAATTCCAATGAAGATTTGCGCCAGCAGAGTTATATTCTCGAGACCCATATCGTGATACTAAAGGACAAGATGCTGTATGGCAAAACAATTGAAACCATTGAAGATGAAGGGATAAATGCGGAATGGGCTCTGAAGAAGGTGGTGTCAAGCTTGAAATCGATGTTTCAAAATATGTCTGATCCTTATTTAAAGGAAAGGGCCGCAGACATCGTGCAGGTGTCCGACCGTGTAATGAAAAATCTGATCGGCGCGGAAGCGGTCAATATCGCTGATATTTGCAAGAGGGTCATACTTATCGCCCATGATCTTTCACCTGCTGAGACCAGCCAGATACAATTGGAAAAAATTAAAGGCTTTGTTACCAATCGTGGAGGAAAGTCATCACATACCGGTATAATCGCCCGGACTCTTGAAATACCGGCTATTTTAGGGCTTGATCAGGCAACAGGAATAATCCAAAACGATGATCTGGTTATAGTTGACGGCACTACCGGCACAGTAGTCGTTCATCCAACAGAAGAGACACTGCTCAAGTATGAAGAACGTAAAATCAAATATGCAGAATACAGAGTTGCCATTGCCAGGGAAAGCCATCTTATAGCTGAAACAACTGATGGATTTAAACTGCCTGTTATGGGCAATATTGAGCTGCCCGAGGAGGTGGTTTCCGTTATCGACCATGGTGGTGACGGTATCGGTCTGTACAGAACCGAATTTCAATATTTAAACAGTTCTGTTTTTCCAAGTGAAGAGGATCTGTTTGATAAATACATGGATGTGGTGGAGGTAATAGCGCCAAAGCCTGTGACTATCCGCACTCTTGATATAAACGGTGATAACGCGATAGCCCATTTTTCCAAGCATGATGAGGCCAATCCTGCTCTTGGGCTTCGCGCAATCAGGTATTGCCTGCAAAATCCTGAGGTTTTCAAGACTCAGATCAGAGCAATATTAAGGGTTGCCGCATATGGCAATGTCAGAATCCTGATCCCCATGATATCAAGCTATGATGAGGTCTGCGAAACAAAAAGGATTTTAAGCGAAGTTGCTGATTCCCTGGATAAAGAAGGAGCGGTCTTTAACAGAGATATTGAGGTTGGGATAATGATAGAGGTCCCTTCGGCTGTGACCATGGCGGATGTGCTGGCAGAAAATGTTGATTTTTTCAGCATAGGGACAAACGATCTTATTCAGTATTCACTGGCGATAGACAGGGGGAACAGCAGGGTCGCCTATCTTTATAATCCGCTTCATCCCGCTATTATACGTGCGATTAAACATGTTGCCGATGTGGCGCGTGAAAAAGGGATAAAGGTCTTTATGTGCGGTGAGATGGCCAGTGACCCGATCTACATGCCTATACTTTTAGGTTTGGGTTTGGATGAATTGAGCATGAACCCTCAATCAATACCTGCTGTAAAGAGCATGGTAAGATCGCTTAACATAGGGGAGGTCAAGCTCTTTATGCAGGATGTTCTTAAACAAACCTCGGCCACCGCTATAATGAAATTAGTGCAGGATAGATATGGCAGCATTCTTTATGATAAAATCTACCACGAATAGCATAATCTGGGTAACTGTTCACGGTTTACAGTTATCGGTTCACGGTTGAAAAAACTGTGAACTGTGAACCGACAACCGTGAACGGTTACTAATATGGAAAACAAACATAACAAAATAGTTACAGAAAACAGGAAGGCCAGGTATAATTATTATATTGAGGATACATACGAGGCAGGAATGGTTCTGCTTGGTACTGAAGTCAAATCGCTCAGACTTGGCCGGGCTAACTTGCAAGATTCATATGCCAAAATTATAGGTGACGAGGTTTTTGTTTGCCAAATGCATATTGGTCCCTATCCCTATGCCAGTTATGAAAATCATGAACCTTTAAGGCGCAGAAAACTGCTTTTGCATAAGCATGAGATTAAAAAGCTTTATGGTAAGGTAAATGAAATGGGTTTTTCCCTGATACCGCTAAAGGTTTATTTTAAAAACGGAAAAGTCAAAATAAGCTTAGCCCTTGCCAAAGGCAAACGCAAATATGACAAGCGTGAGACCATTAAAAAGCGTGATGAAAAAAGGGAGCTTGATAGGGGGGAAAAGGCTTGACAATTTTTGATAAACATGTTTTATTAAAAAAGGAAATTTATCTGCTTGGCAGGTCTCAAAGCGCTGGCCTGAGGCAAAGAACATTAACAGTTTTAAGAAGGAGATTAGTGTTTTGGCTAACGGAATTGTAAAATGGTTTAGTGATAAAAAGGGATTTGGTTTTATTGAGCAGGAAGAGGGTGGGGATATATTTGTTCACCACTCAGCTATCAACACGTCTGGCTTCAGAACTCTTTCTGAAGGCGACAAGGTAACTTTTGATGTGGAAGAAGGCGATCGAGGACCGTCCGCGAAGAACGTAACTAAGGTTTAGTTCTTAAATAAATGCATTGATCAAGGGCATCCCGTTTATTTAAAGCGGGATGCTTTTTTTATTTAATAGATCCCAAAATCTTTTAGTAGATCATTAATGCCGAGATTTCTGACTTTTAGCCTCAGGAATTCCGCAATAGTTGGTTGACAGGCCTTAATTTTGAGATACATATTAGCCTGTTTTGGTGTTTGGCCGCCTTTTTTATTGTTGCAGTGTTTACAGGAAGAAACGCAGTTCTCAAATGAAGTTTTACCGCCTATTGATTTAGGGATAATATGGTCAATTGTCAGTTTTTCTTTATCATTGCCGCAATAGGCGCATCTAAACCCGTCTCTTATAAGAATATTCTTTTTGCTGAAAGGCACTCTACTTCTATACAGGGTTCTAATAATCTTTACCAGCTTCATAACAGCAGGGATTTTTATTAAAGTTCCTTCAGCGGTTCTGACAATTTTTTTAGAATACTTTAATACTTGAACCTTGCTCTTTACCACAAGACACATCGCTCGTTTCCAGGTTATCACATTTAAAAATGAGTAATCTGCATTAAGCAAAACACATTGAACCATTTTGTCCCACCTTTCTGTAAAGGCTGTTATAAACAGATTGAGTGTTGTGTCTTTGCCGATAAAATATTGTATATATCAATCAATAGTCAACTAATTTTATTTGGTAATTGCTTAAGCGCCGATACTAAGGGTATAAAAATCAGTCAAGGCGATAAAGAGCCTGTACGCCACAGTAAGGGCCAAAATAAATTTGACTCCTTTACTGCCTTGACTTTGATAGAAATCAAGGGTGCGAAACCAGAAAATATAACTTATTGAGGTTTTTGAAAATGAAAAATTATAGAGAAAAAGCTATTGAAACAGCATCTTTTTTAAAAACACATATTAAGAAACCTTCTGAAATAGGAATTCTTACAGGGACCGGTCATGGAGAAAGCGCAGAATCGCTGGATATAGACGCCTCATTTGCATACAAAGATATTCCACATTTCCCGATTTCAACTGTTGAAAGCCATTTTGGAAGACTTCTCATAGGCAGTATGCATGGCAGGCAGATTATCGCCATGCAGGGACGGCTTCATCTCTATGAAGGATACTCTCCGGCTGATGTTATCTTTCCGATAAGGGTGATGCAGGAGCTCGGCGTTAAAACACTGATTCTTTCCAATGCATCCGGAGGCATAAACCCTCTGTTTAAAGCCGGCGATATTATGATTATCGTTGACCATCTTAATCTTACAGGCTCTAACCCTCTGATAGGGCGGAACGAAGAGACCTGGGGCATAAGGTTCCCTGACATGACACGGGCATACGATAAACAGCTTGTTTCAATCGCTGAGAAGGCCGGAAAAAACAATGGAATCTGTCTGCAAAAAGGTGTTTATGCCGGTCTGACAGGCCCAAGTCTCGAAACACCTGCTGAAGTGTGTTTTTTAAGAACTATAGGGGCAGAAGCCGTCGGCTTTTCAACTGTCCATGAGGTAATTTCGGCCGTACATGCCGGTATAAAGGTGCTGGGATTATCGATAATAACCAATGTTCATGATCCTGACAGTCCTGTTGAATCAACAATTGAAGAAATAATTGCCGTGGCAGAGAAATCTTCTTTAAAGCTTGCATCAATCGTAAGCAATGTAATTGAGAATCTAACATGAAACTATTTGACAGCCACTGCCATCTTAACGACAGGGCGTATGATAAAGATCTTGATGCAGTTATTAAACGCGCGCATGATGTCGGGGTGTCAGCATGTATGATTGTTGGAACAGACAAGGAAAGTTCCATTAAAGCCGTTGCGCTGGCAAAATCCATAAACAATATTTATGTCTCTGTCGGCATTCATCCTCACGAAGCAAAACACTGCTCTGAATCAACCTTAAAGTGCCTGATAAATCTTGCTGAAAACCCCAGAATTTGTGCATGGGGTGAGATAGGCCTTGATTTTAACCGTATGTATTCGCCACAAGATGATCAGGAAAAATGGTTTATAAGGCAGCTTGAGATTGCCGACAGATACAATCTTCCGGTTATCTTCCATGAAAGAGACAGCAAAGGCCGCCTGCTCGAAATAGTTAGGACTTATAACAAAAAGGGGAGAAAAGGGGTTGTGCACTGTTTTAGCGGAAACAGGGCGGAGCTTGAGCAGTATATTAATCTCGGCCTTTATATCGGCATAACAGGCGTTTTGACACTAAAAAAGCGTGGCGCTGATTTACGCAAGCTGGCGCCTATAATTCCTGTTGAACAGATTCTAATCGAGACAGATGCGCCATATCTAACACCTGCTCCGGAAAAAAATCGCACACAACGGAATGAGCCGGCATTTGTCAGGTCTATTCTGCTTAAACTGGCGGAAATAAGAAAGGAAGATCCGGAATATCTGGCATCCGCTACATGGGAAAACAGCTGCCGGCTGTTTAATATATAACTCAAGTTTCGCAGCCTTATCAACCGATCCCGAGGCTTTTTTTGATCCCGAGAGCAATCTTTTTTACCCTTTTTATAACTTCGGCTTCATTAATCGTTAAAAGGCATCTGTCTTTCATAACAATTTTTCCGTTTATAATAACTGTGGTTACATCAGATCCATTCACAGCATAAACAAGATGAGAATAGGGATTGTACATCGGGGTAAGGTGGGGTTTGTTCAAATCTATGGCAATGATATCCGCCTTCATCCCGGCTTTTAGAGAACCTGCAAGATTCTCCATTCCAAGGACCCGGGCTCCGTTACAGGTCGCCATATGTGTAACAGTATGCGCAGACATGACTGTTGGATCAAGACGTTCAACCTTCTCAAGCTTGGCCGCCGTGTCCATCTCCTGCAGCATGTCGAGATTATTATTGCTGGCGCATCCGTCGGTTCCAAGTCCAACGACAATGCCATGGTTTAACATGCTGGATACAGGAGCAACACCGGAAGCAAGCTTCATGTTGCTTTCAGGATTATGAACAACCTTGCATCCACTGTCTGCAAAGATTTTTATATCCTCTTCATCCATGCAAACGCAGTGAAAGGCGATAAAACGCTCATCAAGATAATTGATATCTTTCAGGAAATCAGTTGCCCTTTTGCCCAATTTTTTTCTTAACTCTTTTGCTTCTCCTTTGTTTTCCAGAAAATGGGTCGCAATCGGGACGTTGTACTGGTCAGCCAAAGCCTTGGCATCTATAAGAAGGGAAGAAGAGCATGTGTATAATGAGTGTGGCTCAACCACGATGTTGACCAGCGGATCATCCGCCCATTTTTCAATGAGCATTCTGGTATATTCCAAACCTTGGTCAGGTGTTTTAATGTTGGGAGACGGAAAATCAAAAAGAACCTCTCCAAGAAGGCATCGCATGCCGGCCTCTTTTGCGGCCTTTGCTGTTTCATCTTCAAAAATGTACATGTCACAGAAAGTCGTTGTTCCAGATTTGATCATTTCTGCGCATGCCAGCAGACTTCCCCAAAAGGCCAGTTCTACATTCACATTTTTAGCCTCAGCAGGAAATATGTAATTGTTCAACCAGTCCATGAGTTCAATGTCGTCGGCTATTCCCCTGAAGCAGGTCATTGCCGCATGTGTGTGGCTGTTAATAAGCCCCGGCATAATCAGATGATTTGTTGCATCTATGCTTTCTCTGGATATATACTTTGCCTTTATTTCCTCGGATTTGCCGACAGCAATGATATTTTCACCGTCAATTGCAACAGCGCTGTTTTCGATTACAGTTTCATTTTCATCCATCGTAAGCGCCAGTCCGTTGGATATGATAATATCAACTTCAGTCATTTTTTTGAAGTTCTCCTTTAGAGTTCTATCCGTATCGCAGGGAATTATGTCGTTTGCAAACATTTTTTATAACTCAATTATTTTTTTAATAGGTACATCTTTCCTGGCTTTTGCCAAATCAACCATAAAACCATGTCATGTTTTTTTCTTGACCTGCTCCTTAACGGGCTTTTGCCCGAATCCAAATTTGGTGAAAATCAGCAATCCAGCCAAAACCTGCATTTAACAAAATTAATAAGTTAAGTTCTTGCTATGATGCGATATAACATGGGGTACCCCATTTGATCTTGACATAAAGATTGATAGGCGGTTATTATAATACAGTTTTTTTATAAAACCATCTTTTTTGGAGAATCTTTACAATGGAAAAAGATTTCATGGATATTGAAGATTTACTGAAGAATCCAGAAGTGCAAAGTGCTACCGGTAATATAAGCCAGGAGTTAATTGAGAGAAGGAAATATGTTCCTTCCGTATGTAAAGCTCTGTCTCATAAATATACTGTGCTGGAGGATAATCCTTGTTTTAAATTTTCAATCAACAAGGAGGCCGGCAAACAGTTGCCGAACATTATAAACAACAAAGTGCAAAACATTATCGGCCTTGATTCCCTGGATGAATCTTTAAAACAGGAATATTGCAAACAGCGTAATATCGGAATCGTATTTTCAGGGGGGCCGGCTCCAGGAGGACATAATGTTATAGCAGGGCTTTTTGATGCCGCAAAAAAGGCCAATCCGGAAAATAAAATATACGGCTTCCTGCTTGGGCCGGATGGAATACTTGAAAATGAAGCTATTGAGCTGACGAAAAGCATCGTTGATTCTTACAGAAATCTGGGCGGTTTTACAATGATCAAGACCGGCCGGACAAAAATCGACACAAAAAAGAAGATGGCCCTTACAAATGAGACATGTAAAGATCTTAATCTGGATGCCATTGTAATAGTTGGAGGTGATGATTCAAACACAAATGCGGCATTTATGGCTCAGGAGATGTTTGACCACGGCCTCCAGGTTATCGGAGTTCCCAAAACAATTGACGGCGACATTCAGGTCAAAGATATAGACGGCAATATTTTATGTGCAATATCGTTCGGCTTTCATACCGCTGCAAGGGCTTTTGCCAACGAGATAAGCAACCTGTGCACGGATTGCAGTTCCGATGTCAAATACTGGCATATCTGCAAGGTAATGGGCAGGGTCGCAAGCCATCTGGCGCTTGAAGTGGCCCTGCAGACTCACGCCAACATAACCCTTATCGGTGAGGAGCTTGCCGACTACATAGACAAAAAACGGCTTGAAAAAGCAAAAAAAGAAAAAGTCGTGGATTACAGCGCTTATGGAATGACACTTCGGCATCTTTCCAGGTTGATTTGCGATGGTATAGTAAGAAGATCAGCTGTTGGAAAAAATTACGGCGTAATTGTAATACCGGAGGGGATTTTAGAATTTATTGATGAAATACAGGTGTTTATAATCAAATTAAATACAATTATCGCTGAATATAACAAAAAGCACGATATTGATTTTCATTCTGATTTTCCCATGCTCAGGGATAAACTTGAGTACCTGCGGAGACTGGCCAGGCGTTCACGTGAGGACAGCTCTTTTACTATATGGAATACACGTGATGATGATCTTTTCGATGATATCCCTGAATTTTTCCAGAGAGGGCTTCTTACGGAAAGAGACAGCCACGGCAATTTCCAGTTTTCTCTGGTTGAGACAGACAAGATCATAATGGAGCTGGTAACCGACTATCTGAATATTCTTAAAGAAAATGGAGTTTATAAGATAGGAATTGAAAGAGCATATTACACAGACATACTAAACAAGGAGGGCTTTAACCCTGATTTTTTCGGCCGTATCCTGTTTAGAAACTATGATGATAGCAGCATGTTTTTGCTGGTTAAGGAGTCTATAATATCTGTTAAAACCCTTAACAAGGTGCTTATAAATGAAGGGGCTATAACGGAAAACGAAAATATCCCGGGTTGTGTTGAAAAAATATTCAAAAAGTCGGTCCCAAAATTCAAAACCCAGGTCCACTTTTACGGTTATGACGGCAGAGGGAATGATCCGACCAGATTTGACTGTATTTATACATACAACCTTGGGCTGACCGTTTTCAGCCTTATAGCCAATGGCGCAACCGGCCAGATGGCGGCGATAAAGAACCTGGAAATGGATTTTTCCAGATGGGAGCCTATCGGGATTCCGATTGCGTCTCTGATGCACCTTGAAGAAAGAAAAGGGAAGCTGGTCTTAGTGCTTGAAAAAAGCGTGGTTGATGTAAACTCCACGGCATTTAAGGTTGTAAAGGCATTTGAAGAAAAATGGCTGGCAGCAGAACCTGGCGAAGATCACTATAGAAGACCGGGCCCCATACGTTTTACCGGCAAAAGTGAAGAGGACAGGCCTATAACACTTGTTTTGAATGCGCTCAGAGACCTTTGAGCAATAGCAAAAGGTGTGTTTAAAACCCTTCAGAAAACTACGACCCGATTCCTTCCCTCTTCTTTTGCCCTGTACAGTGCCTTATCCGCGCATTTGATCAGGGTCTTGGCATCAGCGATCTCCGGGTGGGGAAAGCTGACAACTCCTACGCTGATGGTCACTGTCAGAACCGTATTTTGGCTGTCTGCCTGAAACTTATGCTGCGCTACAGCCTTCCTCAGCCGCTCTGCAAGCATAACGGCTTCCTTTGGTTCAGTATGATACATAAGCAGAGCAAACTCCTCTCCTCCATATCTGGCCGACAGATCACTATTCCGTATTAATTCACGGATTAAATCACCAAGTGTTTTAAGGACCATATCCCCGGTCTGGTGACCATAAGTATCGTTGAATTTTTTGAAATGATCTATATCAAACATCACGCATGAAAGAGATTCGTGGTAACGGGCGGCTTTTTGAAAATCCCTTGAGATAGTTTCTTGAAAATACCGGTGATTGTACAGGCCTGTCAGGCCATCACGATTAGCCATTTCTTTAAGCTGTCTATTTTTTTCTTTAAGGCTTTCGTGAAGCTCCCTGATCTGCAGGTGGATATTAACTCTGGCTATCAGCTCCCCTTCGTCAAAGGGCTTGGTAACATAGTCTGAGGCCCCCATCTCCAGCCCGCGCACCTTGTCCGCTGCTTCAGACTTGGAGGTGAGCATTATAACAGGTATCTCCGACGTGGCATCCCCTTTCTTGATTCGTTGACAAACCTCATATCCATCTATCCCTGGCAGGATCAGATCCAATAGAATCAAATCAGGATGTTGCTTTGCGGCTATTTCCAACCCTATAGTTCCATCCTCGGCCGAAAGGACCTGATGGCCTTTCTTGCTCAGGATAGTCTTTGCTACATGCAATATCAGTTTGCTGTCATCGATTATCAGAATGCTGGCCATACCTTAAGTCCTGTTTTGCTTTGCAATCGGTCGAGTAGTTAAGCACTTGACCATTTCCCTGCTCGACCACTCGACTACTTGACATTGTTGAGAAGAATAGCCGGGATATCTTCCGGAGAGGCAACTGCATCCACAATGCCCCGCTTAATGGCTGCTCGCGGCATCCCGAAAACAACACAGCTCGCCTCGTCCTGGGCAATAGTATAAGCCCCCGCCTTTTTCATTGCAACCAGTCCGTCAACCCCATCATTTCCCATTCCGGTCAATATTATGCCAACCGCATTTGGACCGGCGCTTTCCGCAACCGAGTGGAATAGCACATCTACCGAGTGGCTTACATTTATCAAGGGATGTTGTGTGGACGAGGTTTTGTCGAGCCGGATTATATAACCAGCTCCATCCCGGACCACTCGCATATGTCTTCCCCCGGGTACAATTAAGACTCTGCCCTGATTTACGCTGTCCATGTCACGTGCTTCCCGCACCTCAAAAGGGAGGAGGCTGTTGAGCCTCTGTGCAAAGGCCAGTGTGTATTGTGCTGCCATGTGTTGCGCAATCACAATACCCAGAGTCTGAAAAGAAATACCGCAAAGGAGCTTATTAATGGCCTGAGGTCCACCAATGGACGCTCCGATGGCAATGAGTTTGTGCGCAATTGAATGTGGTACTTTTTCGATCTTTATCGGCGTTTTACGCCACAAAAAAAGGGGTTTGACCTGAGCCTGCCTTGCAGCCCGGATCTTGTTGACTATTTCGTCGCGTAATGACGTAAAACCTTTTTCTACGTCCTGAGACGGTTTGGTTACAAAATCAACAGCCCCCGCTTCAAGAGCCTCCATGGTTCTCATGCTGTTCTTACGAGTATAAGAGCTGATCATGATCACCGGAATAGGGGAGTAGCTCATAAGGCGCTTTAAAAAGGTGATGCCGTCCATACGAGGCATTTCAATATCGAGAGTAATGACATCAGGCTTATGCTCAATGATTAAATCCTTGGCCTCAAACGGATCGGATGCAACTCCCACTATGTCTATATCGGGTTCTCCGGAAAGAATACGCCTAAGAATCAACTGCACTATAGGAGAGTCATCTACAATAAGTACGCGTATCGGTTTCATATACTAAAATAAAATAACGGACCCTGATGGCACAGCCCGTCTTTTGTGTAAGACCATGCCCTTATATGTCCTCTCCTTATCAAAAATTTTCTGATTTTTTTTCACATCGAACTGTTTCAACAAGACTTTTGCCGTGTCTGTAAAAAAGAGGATTTTTCTGCCGCAATATCCACCTAAATCTTCACTTTGTACAGGTATTCCCTCCAGTTCGAGGAACTTTTTTGCAAAATGGATATTTGATCCTGTTATATCACCGTCACTTCTTCGGAATTTTAGAACGTTTCCACCACCAAATATCTTGGCTATAAGATTCTCTCTCCTTGTCCCGTATTTAATGAATTCTCCGATGAGAAGCTCCATTGCATACATGCCATATCGCCCCAATTTTGATGTAAGGATTTCATCCCGATGGATCATGCCGGGCAAAAGGTAGTGATTCATTCCCCCAATTTTTTTTTCAATATCGTAAATACAGACGGCAATGCATGACCCAAGAACCGTATAAAGGATTTCTCCATCTTTTGAAGCAAAATATTCTCCTGGGCCGAGAATAATCACCCTTTTTTTATACCTTTGGCTGTAAAATCGCCGCACAATCTTATCCTTTTTTACGATAGATCGCTCTTTCTATTAGTTCAAAGCGATCATCAATCCCTAAAAGCGACTCGGAAAGACCGAGACACAAGTATCCTTTTGGTTCAAGAAGGTGATAGAATTGATCTGTGACTTTTTTCTTTGTCGCAGAATCAAAGTATATCATTACATTGCGACAAAAAATCATATCTATGGGCCCTTTAAGCAGGTTTGCAGACATCAAAAGATTGAGTCGCCTGAAAATCAATCTTTCTTTCAAATTCTTTTTGATACAAAAGACATCCTCGCCGCCGCTCCTTTCCTTGCGAAAGTACTTTGCAAGATAAGTCGGCGGAATTTCGGCAACCTGATCGGCTCTATATTTCCCAAGGTAAGCGATCTTCAGAGAACAAGTATTTACATCAGTGGCCAGCATCTTGATATCCCAGGATATATCCACATTAGCCATTTCATAAACAAGCATTATCAGACTGTAAGGCTCCTGTCCGGTGGAACACCCGGAAGACCATATCCGGATACGTTTTTTTTCCATTTTTCGCCAAACTATCTCTGGAAGAATGCGCTTGTGTAAAAGCTCAAGTTGCTGCTTTCCTCTGAAAAAGTCGGTCTGGTCAATAGTAATGATGTTGATCAGATGCCGCAACTCTCTCGCCACTTCGGGTCTAAGGAGATAGTGGTAGTAATCAGAATAAGATGAAAAGCCAATATGTTGCAACCGGCGAGACAGCTTCAGGCCAAGCATCTGCCTCCTCCCTTGCCGGATGGAGATTCCCACCTCCTTCTTCACAAGGCTGCGGAACAGATTAAAATCTTTTTCGGATATTTCCGGGAGTATTTTATGCTGGGGCATGGTTCTAAGCCGAATCTACCAGTTCGAGCTCTTCAGGACTTAACAGACGATCTATGTCCAGGATAATTATCATTTCGTCTTGCTTTTTCCCGACCCCCTTTAGGTACTCCCGTCGGAGGTTCGATGGAAGGTTCTTTGTTGTTTGAAACTCTTCAGGGAGGATCTCCAGCACATCCAAAATTTCGTCAACTATGACGCCCATAATCCGCCCAGCAATTTCAACAACAATAATCACATGAAAACTTGTATATTCCTTTGCAGGAAGATTGAACTTTTCCCGTAGATCAAAAACAGGAATGACAGCTCCGCGTAAGTTGATGATCCCCTTGACAAACTCGTCCACTTGCGGCAGAGGGGTGACCTTCCGGTAGCTTAAGGTCTCTTTTATTTTTAATAGTTCAATCCCGAAAATCTGCTGATTTATTGAAAAGACAACGTATTGGGTTTTTGCCATCAGAATTCCTTAAATCCTCCTTCAAACTCTTTTTCCAACAAATCTTCATTCAGGTCATCTAAAGGTGGTTTGGTCAGCAGATCCTCATACAGCGGGGTGGGAAGAGCTTTAGACTCCCGGCGATTTTTGAGAGCCGGCAGCGGGTCCTTTTCAATTTTCAGATCCTCCTCCTTTTGCTCCTCCTTGTCTCCAAGGATAAATAGCCCGGTTATATTATGAAGCTGCTGTGTTTTTTCCGAAAGCTTTCGGGTCTCCTGCGAAATCTCTTCCACAAAATAGGCGTTCTTTTCGTTCACATTGCTCAGCTCCTGGGTCCCCTGGCTGATCTGTTCGATCCCCTTCGAGCTTTCCTCATTCCCCAGGGTGACCTCTCCCAATGCATCTGAGACCTGCATTGATGTTTGCACGATCTCGGTAAAACATTCTTTCAGTTTGTCCACCCACTGCCCGGTTGAGCTCACCTTGCTTATAATTTCCCGGACCAGTTTTTGAATATCCTTGGATGCAGCCCCGCTCCTTTTCGCAAGATTTCGTATTTCATTGGCTACGACCGCAAATCCGCGTCCTTGTTCTCCTGCACGAGCAGCCTCAACAGCCGCATTGATGGATAGCAGATTCGTCTGGAATGTGATTTCATTGATCAGATCCACCATCTCAACAATCTTCTGGCTCGCATTTGACATATCAACCATTGCATTAGCGGTCTTTTCCACCTCATTTGCCCCCTCCCGGGCCACCTTCACAGCATCTTTGGAAAGGGAATCCGCATGGCGGGTATTTGTCAAATTTCCAGCGGTGTTTGAGACAAGCTCCTCCAGAGTAGCGCTTATCTCCTCCATGGCTGATGCCTGCTGCTCGGTCCGCTTGGAAAGGTTCTGATTTCCCTCAGAGATATGCCTAACGCCCTTGATTACCGGAATAATGTGATTCTTGACCTGGGAGATCAAATTCACTATACTGTCGAACGTCTCATTGATCTTTTTGGTCATCACATCCATGGCATCTTCTGTTCCGGAGAGAGTTCCGCGCATGGTAAGATCGCCCTTGGCTACCTGCTCGAGCATCTTGGAAAGGTCATCTACCTTTTTCTCCAGCTCCTGTTTGGCTTTGCCTTCCCGGAGATATGCCTCCTGAAGGCTCTTTTCCGCCTCCACTTCTGTAGTCAGATCGCGGATAATCTCAAACGCCCCCAGTACCTTTCCTGAAGAATCCTTCAGAATGGAAGCGATGGACATCGCCGGGATCTCATTTCCCTTCTTATCCGTCAGAGTCATGCGTGTGGCTTTCGCAACCTCACCGGTATCCATGGCCTTCTTTAAAGGACAATCCTTGCAGGCAGAGGTATGGAAGATTTCATAACATGGCTTCCCTATGGCCTTATCCGGCGACAGGCCGGCCATGCGCGCTGCGTTTTCGTTAATAAAAGTCATGTTCAGCTCCGGATCGACCATGAAAAACGGATCGACGATCCCAAGTTTCAGGCTGTTGGCATATTCCATCCGGTCGCGTATGCTCTTCACCATCTGGTTGAAGTTGCGGGACAGGCTCCCGATCGAGTCTCGATGGTTATCAACAGCTTCCACCGTAACATCTCCGGCAGCCACCAGGCTGGTTTTTTCTTTCAGCAGTTGAATTCGCCGCGAAACAAGCCTGGAAAAAAAGAAATTTATGAAGATCACAACTCCTATGAGGGCAGCCATAAAATAGACAATAAGTCTGTTTCTTGTATGATTGATGGCATCAAACACATTTTTGACAGGCTGTTTGATAACCATTACGCCGAGGACTTTTCTGCTGGCTCCATGACAGTGATAACAGGCTGATTCATTAAGAATCGGCTTAATGGTTACCAGAAAAGGGGCTTTGTCCTCTGTTTCGGAAAATGATATTCCCGGAGCTTTGCCGGTTGCCAGCGCTTGGACCAAGGCATTGCGCGACTCGTTTCCATGGAGATACTTTTCCATGTTTCTGTCGACGCGTTCTTTTTCCGATGCATAGGATATGTTCTGGTGAAAGTCTGCGATGTAAACCTGAACGCCACCCATGCTCTCTTTTACGTCTTTCATCTGCTCATTCACTGTCTTTTCGTCCCCAACTGACATGGGAAACCTGATGGCGCTGTAAACATTGTCCAGCATGTGATTTGAAAACTCAGACGCCTGGTTTATAGCGGTTTTTTTATGGAGTATAAGGCTTTGATAGAGACTGAGCCCCATAAAAACAGACACTACCATGATAGTTGCAACAAATATCTTGGTTCGCATCCGCATATTTTTAAAAAACTTATTGATAGTATTTCTCATTGATCTCCCCTCCAGTTCAATGGGAACCGGCATAGATTATCGGTTTGTAACGGAAAGCCCCCACTCTTTCCTTGGTATGGCACTTCTGGCAAACATCTATAGTCACGTTCCTTATGATTCGAGCCGGATCCTGCGTATCCATATGGAGTTTGCCGGGACCATGACAGACCTCGCATCCTGCGTTTTTGAGTTCAGGCGTCTGCTTTGGATCAGTAAAACCACCCGGTTCGCCGTAGGCGGTAGTATGGCAGCCATAGCATCCCCTGATTTCATCCTCGGTAAGACCCTTTTTCATCGTCTCTATGCTCTTAAAGGAACGGCTTTTTCTGGCATGACTCAGGAAGGACTCATATTGTACTTCGTGGCAGGACCTGCACGATGCAGACCCAACATAAGTATTTGTCTCCTGCTCCTGCGCTCCTACAGGCAAGGAAAAAAGAAAAACCAGCAAAATGCCGCGCCATTTCTTTATTTTCATACTGCACCCCCCGGCAATGAATGTTTGAAAAAAATTTCCTCGAGCCCAAGAAGGTCGAGGACAATGGCCGCAGAACCATCTCCCATGATAGTGGCGCCGCTCACTCCTTTGACGCTCTGATAGTTTGATTCAATGCTCTTGACTACCACCTGATAAGAAGCAAGCACTTCGTCAAAGAGGATTCCGAACTTTTGTTTTCCGGTATCAAGAAAGACCGTAGCCATCCCCGTGCGGTCGTTCTCCGGCGCAATCGTCCCGTAGATACGGCATAAACTCATAAGGGGAAGATACTCACCCCTGAACCGGTAGACCTTCTCATCCGCGCCAAAGGTTCGAATGCGTTCTGCATCAAACCTTCCTACTCCTATTATCCCCCAGAGAGGCACCAGATAAGATCTGTCCTGATCCCTTACGTGCAGAGCTTCGGTGAGGGCAAAGGTCAGAGGAAGAGCCAGAGTAAATACGGTTCCCTTTCCCTTTTTCGTCTCGATTTGTATTGACCCTCCAACCAGCTCAACCTGTGTCTTGACAACATCCATGCCAACCCCTCTTCCGGAGAGTTCGGTAACGCTTGATGCCGTAGAAAAACCAGGGTGGCAGATGATCTCCACAAGTCTGTCGTTGTCGAGCTTTTCACCTGCTTTATCGAGCCCCATTTCCAGAGCACGGCGGCGTATTTTTTCTATATTGAGACCGCGACCATCGTCATAAATTTGTATGAATATCTTTCCACCCTTCTGGTATGCCTTAAACTCGATTATTCCTTCTGCGGGTTTTCCTGCCGCCACCCGCTCTTCAGGTGGCTCTATACCATGATCCACACAGTTCCGAACCAGATGCTTTAATGGATCTGCTATATATTCGATTACCTCTTTATCCAGTTCCGTATCAATACCTGACAGAATAACCTTTATCAGCTTCTTTTGATCATAGGCGGCATCTCTAACAAGCCTCTGAAACCGGAGGAAAGTTCCTTTTAGAGAAAACATCCGGACGCCGGCTACCTGCTCCTGAAATTCACGATTCACCTTGAGCAGGTTTTCTATCTCTTGTTCGATTTTATTCCTGGAAAGATCCCCTTCTCTGATAACGAAACTCTGCACTCTGGAGAGATTAATTCCGATTTCCTCGGCAAGGTTGACCAGATGGTCTATCTTTTTCACATCTACCCGCACGCTTGTCTTTCTATAGGCAGAACGGCTTTCCTGCTGCAAAGAAATCATTTTCTGGACAGCTTCTTTATCAATTTTCCCCTCATCTACCAGAATCTCTCCAAGCTTCTTCTGCTTATCAAGAGCGCTTTTCAAATCTTCTTTGGTAATACCGCCGCTTTCGACAAGGGCTTCACCCAGAGGCATCTCTCCTAATTGGAGCTCGACTCCTCCTTCACTGTGGCGATCGGTTATCTCATCAATTACTATATTATGTTCATCTTTGACAAACATAAAGACATCTTTGACTTCCTGGATAGATGCGGTAGTCTTCAGAATGACTCGCCATGAAATATAAAGTTTATAAAAATCCATCCCTTTATAGTGGGGAAGTTCAGAAGTATCCGCCGCTACTTCCACACATTCTCCCAACTCTGTCAGGTTTAGCAGTAGAAGAAGAGGATCATGGCCGGAATTGAAAAGGTCCTTTCTAAACTTAAGATCGATATGATAATAATGCCAACTCTTGTCCTTGGCAGAATCAGGGACTGCTTCCCTGATCGTTTCCTCTTTCCCGGAACCCCCCTCTATACCCAAAAAACGGTTTAACTGGGCTTTGCGAGTATTTAAAACACCAGCATCAATATCTTCACTACCACCAGCACACCTGTCCACTATGGCGCGGATAAAATCAACATCCTCCAGAAGAAAGGAGATAAGCGGCCTGGTTATGGAAAGTTGATTATTTCTGATCCGGTCCAGAAGGTTTTCGATAAGGTGAACGTATCCGGAAAGAGTATTAAACCCTACCATGGCGGAACCACTCTTTAAAGTGTGAATTGCTCTAAAAAGTTCTTCCAGGTCGGGCCCGGGTCCGGGAGCAGTCTCTATGCGCAGCAGGCTCTCTTCTGATCTTTTGAGCAGGTCTTCTGTTTCAGCAAAAAAGACCTGCAATGTCTCTTCATGTTCATTCATCAGTAGTCCACACCAGTTTCTTTATTGCCCACAAAAATTTCTCGGGGCGGAAAGGCTTTGCCAGCCATCCGGCAGCCCCGGCAGCTCTTCCCTTTTCTATCATTGACTCTTCCGATTCCGTGGTAAAAACAAGTATGGGAAGAAAGCGAAAATCGCCTTTCTTGACCTCTTCTATGAAAGCAATACCATCCATTTGAGGCATATTGACGTCGGTGACAATCAGGGAAGGAATTTGCCCCTCTTCCTTCATGTTTGCCAGCTTTTCAAGAGCATCTTTCCCATTTTCAGCCTCTGTTACCTTATATCCGGCATTACTAAGGCAAAAGGAAACCGACGATCGAACAGTAGGAGAATCATCTACCACCAGGATAAGTTTTTCCATGTTCCTCCAATCAACTAATCTACCAGGGCTGTTTTGAGACCGCTTATTTCCAGAATCTTTTCCAGCTTAGGAGACAATCCCAGCAACCTCCATTCGGTCTCGGGTTTCAATGACCTCTTGAAGGCGATAAGGAGCTGCAACGACGCAGTGTCTACAAATGTTACCCCTGACATACAAATGGAAATTTTCTTTGCGTGAGCAAGAGAAATATCAAGAAGAAGCTTGTTCAGGTAGTCAATGCCATGTATGGTCAACTCTCCTTTAAACTGAAAAACACCTTCGGCATCCTGGCTTACAGTAAACTGCGACATCTCTGTTTTTTAACCACCTTTTTTCAAGATCTTTTAACTATTCAAAAATAGAACAACAAAATAAAAATATCAAGGTTTTTCATAATAATTCTGACACAGGTACAAAGACACCATCTACACATTCCTGGCCGGAGACATTAAAAACCATATACCTGCGATAATAAAAAAAACTCCTGTTCCGATTTTGATATAATTATACGGAATAAACCGGCTGAAGACCGCGCCAAATACCACAGCGATAAGCGAAGTTGTCACAAGGGCGATCGCAGACCCTAGAAATACGGAAATCTTTGAATCATTGTCCGCAGAAAGACAAAATGTGGCAAACTGTGTTTTATCCCCCAGCTCTGCCAGAAATACCAGGCCGAATGTTGTCAGAATAAGCTTTAAATTCATAAGCTTCCTCCTTTTTAATCAAAAAATTCTTACCACAGAGCACGCTGAGATTTTCTATAAAAAAGAAACGTTTTCTCTGTGTTCTCCGTGGTGAAAATAGCTGGTTCTTACTTTAACAACTCGATTGCCTTTTTAACTATATTTTCAGACGTAAATCCGAACTTTCCCATAACTTTTCCACCGGGCGCTGAAACTCCAAAACCGGTTATGCCGATTATTTTCCCGCTGGTTCCGACATATCGTTCCCATCCCATCGGAATGCCGGCTTCAACGGCAATGCGCTTTTCCACATCCGGCAACAGGACTTTATCCTTATATTCCCGCGGCATTTTTTCAAAAAGTTCCCAGCTCGGCATATTGACCATCCTGACTGAAACGCCTTGATCCGCAAGAATTCCGGCCGCTGTTAGAGCTATATGAACCTCTGAGCCGCTGGCAATCAGGATCAAGTCTGGTTTGTCCTCTGAATCAGACCCCTTTGAATCATACAAGATATAGGCGCCGTTTGCAAGCCCCTCTGCCGGGCCATATTTTGATCTGTCTAATACAGGAAGCTTCTGGCGGCTCAGGATCAGGGCTACGGGACCATTAACACTCTTCATCGCAATACGCCATGCTTCTGCTGTGTCCACGGCATCTGCGGGACGGATTAAGGTCAGCCCTGGAATGGCCCTTAAACTCGCTATATGCTCAACCGGCTGGTGCGTTGGACCATCTTCGCCAACCGCAATACTGTCATGAGTAAAAACATATATTACAGGCAATTTCATCATGCTTGCAAGGCGTATTGAAGGACGCATATAATCCGCAAACACAAGGAAAGTGCCACCATATGGCCTCAAACCCTTATGAATAGCCATGCCGGACAGGATAGCCCCCATGGCATGCTCCCTGACGCCAAAACGGATATTCCTGCCGTCATACATATTTTTTTGAAAATCATGGGAAGATTTGATAATTGTATTGTTTGAAGGAGCGAGATCAGCGGATCCACCAATAAGAGAGGCAACCTTTTCTGCAATAGCATTGAGCGCCTTGCCGGATGCTGCGCGCGTTGCAACGGAGCCTTCGAAATGAGGCAGTTCCGCATCCCATCCATCCTTTAATGTGTTGCTTACAGCATCTGTCCATCTTTCTGCAAGATCCGGGTATTTATTTGTGTACTTCTCGAATCTTTCCTGCCATTTTGATTCTGCTTCCTTTCCCCGGGCAGTATATTTTTTGAATATATCAAGAACCTGCTCAGGAACGTAAAATGTATCTGATTCAGGAAAGCCCAGTCTTTGCTTTGTAAGCCTAACTTCATCTTCACCAAGGGGCGCTCCATGGGCATCTGACGAGTCCTGTTTGTTTGGGCTGCCAAATGCAATATGTGTGCTCAGCATAATCAGGGAGGGCTTATCAGTTTCCTGCTTTGACGCAACAAGAGCATTATAAATCGCATCCAGATCATTTCCATCCTCAACCTGATTCACATGCCAGTTGTATGCCTTGAATCTTTGGGCGACATCTTCCGTAAAGGATATATCCGTGCTTCCTTCGATAGAAATTTTGTTATCATCATAAATACAGATCAACCTGGAAAGACCGAGGTGGCCGGCAAGTGATGCGGCTTCAGATGTTATCCCCTCCATCATGTCCCCGTCGCCACACATTACAAATGTATGGTGATCCACAATCTCACAATCAGGGCGGTTATATGTTGCCGCAAGGTGTTGTTCAGCCATTGCCATGCCAACTGCATTGGCAAAACCCTGCCCCAGGGGACCGGTTGTTGTTTCAACGCCCGGAGTATGTCCGAATTCAGGATGCCCCGGGGTTTTGCTGCCCATTTGCCTGAAATTTTTTATATCATCCAGGCTCAGATCATAACCTGAAAGATATAGCAGGCTGTAAAGAAGCATTGATGCATGACCTCCGGAAAGCACAAACCGGTCCCTGTCCAGCCAGTCGGGATTGTCTGAATTGTGTTTTAAAATCCGGGTCCAGAGCACATATGCTGCTGACGCAAGCCCCATCGGCGCGCCAGGATGGCCGGAATTGGCCTTTTGGATGGCGTCCATGGAAAGCGTGCGGATCGTATTTATGCAAAGTTCATCAAGTTTAGACCAGTTATCTATCCCTTTGTTCATGAATAGTTTCTCCTTATATAATCAGAATCAGATATTAGATATTGACAACTGAAAGCTAACACCTATTTAATTTTATATGCAAGTATTTTAATCATATATTTTGAAGTGTTAAACGGTCTAACCTGAATTAATTACTTATATTGTTTGTTAAATCTGAAACATTTGTTATATGGATAATTTATTGAAACTAAATTAATCTAAGTATCATTATTTGATGGGCTTATAAATGGAGATTTAAGGCACGATGCTTGCCTGGGCTTTATTTGTTATAGGATTGTTGATGCTTTACTATGGGGCGGAGTGGCTTGTAAAGGGGGCGTCCAGTCTCGCGCGAAGCCTTGGTTTAACGCCTATGGTTATAGGCTTGACGGTAGTTGCATTCGGCACTTCGGTACCAGAGCTCGTTGTAAGTGTTATTTCTTCTTTACAACAAAAAAGCATGATTGCTGTGGGAAACGTTGTGGGCAGCAATATTTGCAACATCGCTCTTGTTCTCGGGCTTGCAGCATTATTTATACCAATTAAAGGTAATAGCTCTGTTGTTAAGAGAGATATACCTATTATGCTCGGGATATCTTTATGCCTTTTGCTGATTTCTCTCAATTCTCAAATAGGAAGGCTTGAGGGAGCTACTATGGTGGGAGGAATCATCCTGTACACATGGTTTAACTATCGCTTTGCCGTGAAAGAAACAAAATATACGGCAAGCAAAGAAAACTATACCGCTGAGCTTGCAGGTGGTGAAATTGGATATATTTCCTCAAAGGCAAAACAGATCACACTTATTTTTGCAGGGATTGTATTTGTAGTATCAGGCGCGGAGATACTGATTGATTCAGCAGTAAAAATAATGCAAGTATTTAGTATAAGTGAAAAGTTTATCGGGTTAACGATAGTTGCTTTCGGGACTTCACTGCCTGAACTTGCCATTTCTGTTGTTGCCGCGATAAGAAAGGAGATGGATATCAGCCTTGGCAACATTTTTGGGAGTAACATTTTCAATATACTTGGAGTACTCGGGATTGCATCGCTGGTCAGGCCTATTTTGATTCCAGGCGGTTTTATTCAGAGCGGTTTACTAATTGATTACCTGGTCATGATATTTATCGGTTTTTTACCATGGCTGATGATGAGAAAGAAATGCATGCTTATGAAAAAGGATGGCGTTGTCCTTTTATCAGGATATGTCGGATACATCGCTTATCTGACAATTAAATCATTGTAACTCTAAGGCGAACAGGGCTGAATGCTCCCTAACAGCCTTCAGTCTATCCACGTGGTTGTGGGAACCAGGAGCTTATGTCTTTTAGCATTTTTTCCTTGTAATAAGCTGCTCTGGCAGGGTTGCCCATTATCATATCAAGCTGCCTTGTATGCATTGTAAGATATCCAAGTATCTTAAGACGTTTTATTAAAAAAGATTTATCATATCCCTCGATAGTTGCATTCATGTAATCTTCATGTATTTGTACCTGAAAATCATATTTGCCTAAAATTTCTTTTATAAGCTGCATTCTGCGAAGCTTTCTGGTAAGGTCCGCAGCCCCGCCCTTGAAACAGAATTTTATGTAATTTTCTCTGGACTCATCACTGATAAAAGTCTGTACAACCGAATAATGATAACCGAACCGGCAGCTTAGATTGCAAAAGTTTTTTGAAATAATGGCGCAGTCATTCTGAGAATAATTTGATTGATTTGATGGGGATAAATTACGATTCATGGTAGATTCGACCATTATGGACATCAATCCTTTAGTGTCAACAGGAGGCGGGCCCTCCCATTCTACAGCGGTTATTCCCTCCCATAGAGCAAGCATCGGGACAGATGCTATATTTTCAAGTATTACAGTATTTTTTTCCACTGCTCCTTTTAAACCATCTCCCAAATCAATAAGCATCCACTGGGTTGGGAGACCATTTGCAACCAGCCTTTTCCCTGTATTTATATTTCTGTTCTTTTTGCCATAATCAAACATTTCTTCTACGGCCTTTTCATGGCATAAGCGGGTAATGTCGTGATATGTGTGGCAGCCGTCAGGCGTAAAATTGCCGGCTTTTGGATCAGTAAGATTCAGCGGGGTGATATGCTTCAGCATTTTTTTCAAGGTTATATAAACAGGGCTTCCTTTAATTATACTGGTATGTTGCGCGCGGTTTGCTTTTAATAATGCCTCGGCTTTTTCTTCGTATACTTTCCGTGCAAAGGCATCAACCGTGATAATAGATTTATTTTTAATTTTGCTGGTTGCTTCAATGGTATCAAAGAGCGCCGGAATACCGAATTCTCTTGCAACGGTAGCCAGATGACCGGTAATTCCTCCACGATCTGTTACAATTGCGGCAGCTTTATTCAATATCGCCGCCCATTTAGGCAGGGATTTTTTTGCCACTAAAACAGAGCCTCTGGGAAATTTATAAATTTCTTCGTCCGAGTTCACGATAAATGCCGGCCCGCATGCTACGCCCGGGCTTGCTGTAATGCCCCCACTGATTATCACACGGTTATTAACCTTTATTTCTGAGTCATCTTTATATTTATTGTCTTCCTTTATTATCTGTTTCAGCGGACGGGTTTGCAGTATCTTTATCTGACTGTTTTTTTCTATAGTCCACTCGATATCTTGTGGCGTTTGAAAGTGCTTTTCAAGCATAACAGCCTGTTTTGCCAGAAATTGGGCCTGTAAATCCGTGATAGCCGGCAGGTTTTTTTCTGTATCAGGCATTTTGACGGTTTGGAGATTTTTGTTGGAAAAAGTTAAAGTTTCCTGATCTTTGGCATGAATCTCTTTTTTAACCACTTGAAATGGCTGCTTCCTGGAAACCACAAATAAATCAGGTGATGTGCTCCCCTCGACCACTGATTTGCCTAATCCTTTAACTGCATTGATGAATATTTGATTATTGTGGATGTTGCCTGGATCTCTTGAATACATAACTCCACTGGAAACAGCTTCAACCATTGCCACACAGCCAACGCACATGACAATGTCTTCATCGCTAAAGCCCTTATTGAAACGGTATGTAATAGCCCATGGAGAATATTTGCTGGCAAGAACTTTTTTATATGAGTTAATAAGTTCTTTAGAGCTTACATTCAGTTCTGTGTGATATTGACCTGCAAAGGATGCTTCCTGGCTGTCTTCGCCCAGGGCGCTGCTGCGCATTGATACTTTGACATCTTTTTCTGTTTTTTCTTCCAGGCACTGGTATTCCGCAAGTATTGCTTTTTCGAGTTCTAAAGGAACACTTGATTGCATTATAAGCTTTTCGATATTTGCGCTGGCATTTCCCAGCATTGTTATATCTTCAATATCAACTGATTGAAGCTGCTGGCTGATTTTTTTTTGGAGAGAACCATGATTCAGGAACAGATTATATGCAGAGGTTGTAATAACAAAACCATGCGGAACACTAAGGTGTTCCATGTCCATAATTTCGCCTAAATTCGCCATCTTACTGCCAGTGTGCTTTGCGCTGTCTTTATTTATATTTTCAATCGATATAACCAGTCTGCCTTCGTCTGCCTCTTCCTTTTTTTCTATTATTTGATTTATTTTATATTGAATATCGGCAAAAGCATGGTAGAGCGTTTCATAACGATTGTCGGAAAGCTCATTTATTTTTTCAATGAGTTTATATATATTTACTGAAATGGATATGCAGTTTGCACGAATGAATTCCATGCTGAATTTTTTGTTTCCCTGCAGTGCCAATTCCATTTCCGACATAATCTTAAGAATTGTATTATTGATGCTTAAAAGACTTTTGAAATTCCAGTACTTTGTTTTGAAGAGGGAGCGGATAACATCGTCGGGCGATTTTTCGGAAGTTGGGCCTTCCCCTTTTTTACCCGAAAAGATTTTTTTTATTGATTTCCTTAATCCAAACATCTTTACTCCAGACTTCAATTTAGCAGATTAATTTTTAGCATGTATATTGCATAGAATTGTAATCAAAAAATGTGCCAGATCGGATTCCCTTAAATTACAAATAGTTATATTTATACGGTATTTTGGGAGGCAATAAAGACGTTTCAAAACGAAACCTAATTCCTTAACGGTAATATTTTGAACTGCAATAGCGAGCGCGTTCCCCGTAGCTTGCTGCAGGGAATCTTCAATCATTCTAATGGCCAAAACAGTCAGGTTTTTTGATTAGAGTTTCAATATGAAACCAACGTTTCATATTGAAATATTAATGGTTGTTTGGAACCGCCATCTATCGACAGCATCAAAATTTTTTGATTGATAGCTGTGTTCTAAATGAATTTATAACAAGGAGTGGACAATGAAGCACAAGATATTGCTTGTTGATGATGAGGAGATAACGCTTAAATACCTTTCAAAATTCTTGATAAAAAAAGGTTTTGATATAAGTACGGCAATGAATGGCAGTGAAGCCTTGGAGAAGATTAAACAGCAGGATTTTATTACAGTATTGCTGGATGTTTTAATGCCGGGAATAGATGGCATAGAAACCCTCAGGGAAATAAAAAAAATCAAGCCGATTACAGAAGTAATAATGCTTACCGGCCATGCCTCGGTTCAGGTTGCCATTGAAGGCATGAGGCTGGGGGCATTTGATTATCTTATGAAGCCTTTTGATCGTGATGAACTTATTGAAAAGTTACGGTTGGCTTGTGAGAAAAGATTATTTAATGAAAAAGGTATAGATGCCGTCAATATACCGGAAATGACCTCGAACGAGCCAGAATGAATATAAATCCTTTTTCTTTTATTTGCCCTTTAGTTTCAATTTCAAAATGAAACATAGTCCCGAAATGAAACATATTTTCATATCATCTACTCTTGTTGGGCTTTAATATAAACAAATAGCTGCAACATGTCCTATGCGTTTCATATTGAAACGCTACCCACTGCTCTTTCCTGATCTTCAAAATATAACAATCCGTAATTATTGAATATAATTATTTGGCATATTTCTTGATTATAGTTTTTATTGAACCGCAAAAGCGAGCGCATTCCCCGCTGCTTGCGGCGGGGAGCTTCAATTGATCAAAAGGGACTGTGGTTCCCTTTAAGGCCTGGGCCATATAATTTATTTAATCAATGAGGGATAAAGTTAGTTGAACAAGATACTCGTACCTTTGGATAATTTTTCTGAGATATCGCTGAATGCGGCTCGTTACGCTGTTGAATTCGCCAAGAGAAGCGGCTCTAAGCCAATTTTTCTGTTCTTATCAAAAGATGATAAAGCAATGTCAGATTGTTTTGAGCCAGACATTCCTCAAGAAAAGGACAGAGAAAGAAAAATCAGGGGAAAAGTAGAGCTGCTTATAGACAAGAGTACTATGGAAGGAATCAACATTGAGCAGTACGAGTGCCGTGGTGAATATATAGAAAAGGTCTGCGAGTTCGTGCGGGATTTGAACATAGCCGAGATAGTGATTGCCGTTCCTGATAAACAGGATGAGTATTATCAGAAAATCAAAAAAAATATATCTTTACTGGCTCAGATGACATCTTGCCGTGTATTAACCGTAAAGGAAAAAGCAAAGAGATTTGAATGATTAGGTAGTTTAATCTGATTAAAAAGGAGATTGATTTTTTATGGAAGCGAATGTGTTAACAACAGAAATGATTTTGGTCATGATGATGATAGGAGTAGCGGTGTTCCTTTTTATTGTCGAATGGATTCGCGTTGATATGGTTGCTATACTAATGACGATTATGCTGCCTTTGCTTCATTTAGTTACACCTAAAGAAGCGTTTTCCGGTTTTAGCAGCAATGCAGTTATTTCTATCATTGCGGTTATTATCATAGGCGCTGGTCTGGACAAAACCGGACTCATAAACAGATTGGTTAAGCCGGTAATGAAATTGGCCGGCAACAGCGCGTCTCGGGTTGTTATTGCTATGGGAGCAACTGTAGCAGGAATTTCGAGTTTTATGCAGAACATCGGTGCTGCAGCTCTTTTCCTGCCTGCTGTCAGGCGTGTAAGCAAATCAATGAACATACCACTTCCACAGATGCTTATGCCCATCGGTTTTTGTGCAATTCTTGGCGGCACTGTAACTCTGGTGGGTTGCAGTCCGTTGATTCTTTTAAACGATTTGCTGGCTCCCTTTAATCTTAAGCCATTTGGCCTGTTTGATGTGACTCCTATTGGTTTGGCGTTAGTCGGGTCTGGAATCGGGTTCTTCATCTTTTTCGGACGGTTTGTGCTTCCTAAGGGAAAAATTGGAGATGGCGGTTCTGCTGATGAATCTATTAAGGGACTTGCAAGTTCTTACGAAAACATCGGCGATCCATTTGAGTTAAAAGTGCCTGGTGATTTTACCGATTTCAGAGATCCTTTGACGATTAAAGATTTAAGGGAAAAATATTTGGTAAATATTGTTGCGATTGCCGGAAGGGATGGTTTTAAGCTTCTTTCCGTTGATTCAGACATGGAGATAAGGTCTGATGTTGATATTGTTGCTTACGGACTGCGGAAAAATGTTGAGAAAATGGCCAAAGAACTTGGAATGCAGATTAAAGACTCTTTGGAATTATTCCAGAATGAAATGTCTCCAGCCATATCCGGAACCATTGAGGCCGTCGTTGCACCTCGTTCCGAGTTAATCGGCAAAACCCTGAGAAAGGCGCATTTCTGGGAACAGTTTCAGGTAAACCCATTGGCAATTTATCGTTCAGACAAGGCTTTTTATTCCGGGCTTTCAGATTTTAAACTGCAATCAGGTGATTCAATACTGCTTCAGGGTACTTGGGAACGGTTTAATATTTTACAGGAAAGACACAATTTTATTTTTACAACTCCGGTAAGTGAAGTTATTAAACCGCAAAAATCTTTAATAGCCGGTTTTTGGCTGGCAGTAGCCCTTGTAATGATAATTATATTTAAAATTCAGTTGTCGGTATGTCTTATGACCGGAGCCTTTGGAATGATTGTATGCCGGGTACTCACTATAGACGAGGCATACAAGTCTGTTGACTGGCGGACGATCTTCCTCCTTGCCGGACTTATTCCCTTGGGGATTGCAACCGAGAAAACAGGTACGGCGGCGTGGATTGCTCATACTATTCTTAATTTAATGGGCGATGTTTCTCCTGTTGTACTGTTGACAGCCATCGCAGTGCTTTCCACTTTTTTTACTCTCGTTATTTCAAATGTGGGCGCTACAGTACTTCTTGTGCCGCTTGTGGTTAATATGGCTCTAGCTGCGGGCATAGATCCCAGGATGGCTGCACTTGTGGTAGGCTTGGCGACTTCAAATTCGTTTATGCTGCCGACACATCAGGTTAATGCGCTTTATATGGGGCCAGGCAGATATAGAAGTGTAGATTTTATAAAGGCCGGCGGGATTATGACAGTATTATTTATAACAGTATTAATCGGCATGCTTTATTTATTTTACGGAGTTTAATCAGGTCGTGGAAAATATATAAAAAACTTTAAAATATATTTTAAGGAGGGGCAAAAGTGTCCATTATAACTATTACCGCAGGTTCTTACATCGGAAGGCAAATAGCTAAAAGTGCCGCCAAAAGATTGGATTACGAGTATATAGATAGTGAGAATATTTTATCACTGGTTTCTAAGGAATTCGGTGTTTCTGAACCAAAGCTTGTTCGAGCTTTTAAAGAAGCACCATCAGGCATTGGCATGTTTTCCAAGACTAAACCTGAATATATAATATTTATTGAGACTTTGATCGCAGAGTGTTTGTTAAAAAATAATATAGTGTATTATGGGGTCGTCGGACTTCCACTTATCCAAGAGGTTCCTCATGTTCTCAAGGTCCAGATTATTGCTAACCTGGAGGACAGGATAAAAAACAGAATGAAGCTGGATAATATATCTCAGGATAAGGCAAGTAAAGTGATTGAAAAGGAGGATGAAGAGCGGACAAAGTGGGCTGAAGCTGTTTATGATATAGACATTGCAAATTCGAACTTATATGATCTTGTAATAAACATAGGGCATATCAAGGGCGATGATATGGAAGCTGCTCTGGAGACCATTATCAGTACCGTAAAACACAAGAAATTTCAGCCAATGACATATTCATTAAGATGCATGAAAAATGTTGCAATGTCATGTCGTGTCAGGGCGACTCTGGCTGATATAGATTCAAAAATGCAGGTAAAATCCGATGAAGGAACTGTATATACATATACTAAAGCAATAAAGAAAAAGGCGCAGGATAAGGTATTAGAAATGAAACAAAAGGCCATGAGAATTGAAGGGGTCAAACACATTGAGGTTTTTATAGATTATGATTTATTTACAAAGGTTGCGCATGGGCAGTAATCTGCTCTAACATGTATGGAGGGTAAAAAAATGAAAGAAAAATTAGAAATTCTGCTATTGGATGATGAAGCTATAGTTGGGAACAGATTGGGGCCTGCGATTAAAAAAGCTGGTTATGGTGTAGAAGTATTTGATGATCCCCAAAAAGCTCTAAACAGGATCAATGAAAAGGAGTTTGATATTGTTGTTACTGATATAATGATGGCTGATGTGAACGGAATCCAGGTTTTAGAACAGGTGAAAAAAAAATCAGACAGAACCAAAGTTATTATTATTACAGGGTATGCGACGGTAGCTCTAGCCCGTGAAGCAATGGACAAAGGCGCTTTTGATATGATAGCCAAGCCATTCAGTCCTAACGATCTCCGTATCTTAATTGCAAAAGCAGCTGCTTCCCTTGGTTATAAAAAAGAAATTGTAGCAGAAGCATAATTAATTTTGGTAAAAAAAGGGGGGGATTTATTGCTTGAAAATTAATATCTAGCATGAGATAAAATATAATTTTGTTTGTTTTGAACAGGTTAGTGCCTTATATGTTAAATGCTCTGAGACCTAAAAACCATGCAGGAAAAAAAGATATTTCAAAAAAAGTTTGCTTTGACTACTGCTGACAGGGGGTTGCTTGAACGACCGCAATTTAGCTTTCGTTTGCACATGTCTCTGGTGTTCATTTTTTTTTCCTTATTTTCGATAGCAATTATTGTAGGTTCAGTTATAGCCATAAACAGGATACAGAAAAAACTGTACTTTGTTCAAGCCTCTGAAAGATACCTGTTTGAAATTGAACAGGCAAGGAGATGGGAAAAAAATTACTTTTTGTATGGCACTAATCTCGAAAATGCGATTCAATGCGCTTATAATGCAAAATCCCTTTTATCACAGAACTTGCAGAAATTAATAACTGTTTTATCTGCAGAACAGACAGAAACTATTGTTGAGCATCTTGATAGATACAGTAGTCTGTTGCAGGAACTTATGCTTTTGGAGAAAAACAGGATTGATAGTCGTGAAAAAAAGAGCAAAATTGAGACTTCCTTAAGAAAATATGGCGCTGAAATGGTTAAGGTAGCGGCTGCTCTGGTTTATAAGGAGCAGGATTCCATGAATGCAATGCTTCACCTTATCCAGAGAATACCCCTTTACAGCCTTGTAGTTGTTTTGTTAATAGGAGTATTCGTTGCACGTTTTCTTGTGCAAAGATTGATAAAACCGCTTAAACATCTAATTGAATGCACTCAGAGAATAGCAAAAGGAGATTTTTCACCGCTTAAACCAATTCGTAAGTACCGTGATGAGTTTACGACAGTGGAGGTGGCTATTAATCGTATGCTTAAGCAACTTAAATCACACGAAGCTGCGATGGTGGAATCACATAAACTTAGAGCAGTTGGAACTCTGACAGCCGGGGTTGCTCACGAATTAAACAACCCTCTTAACAATATAATGCTCACGGCACATGCAATGCTTGAGGATCATAAGGAGTTGTCAGAAGATGAACTACTTGAAATGCTAAACGATCTTATTGGCGAAGCCAACAGGTCCAGGAGTATAGTTCGCAATCTTCTGGATTTTGCAAGAGAAAGCGAATCTGTTTCTGAACCTCTTGATCTTGGAGCGTTGGTTAACGATACTATTAAGCTGGCGCTCAATCAGGTAAAAGTTTCCGGAGCAAAAATAGAAACTCAAATTCAGCCCAACCTACCCAAAATCCGCGGTGACACCCAGCAATTAAAGCAGGTATTTTTAAACTTAATCCTTAATGCATTAGATGCTGTTGACAAAAATGGAAAAATTATAATAAATGTTAAAGAATCTGAAATATCAGGATTCCTGGCCGTTCAGATAGAAGATAATGGATGTGGAATACCTGCCCATATTCTGCCTAATATATTTGATCCGTTTTTTACGACAAAAGGACCGGGTAAAGGTACAGGGCTTGGTCTTTCTGTTTCACATGGAATCATTATAATGCACGGTGGACAGATCAATCTTGAAACCGAAGAAGGAAAATATACAAGATTTACCGTAACTCTCCCTTCTAGAAATATTCCTGCGGATTTTAATAAAACCTGAGATAATAAAAGCAAATTGCTGTTGGAGGAAATTTATCGTTGAAAAAAAACGATGAAAACATATTGATGCGTATTGCGGTTATTGATGATGAGCCTCTGGTTTTGCAAAATTTGCAGAGAAAAATTGGTAAAAGTGGCTACCAGGTTGAAACCTTTATAAACCCCATCAAAGCAATCAAAAGAATGGAAAACCAGCCTTTTGACATTGTTCTAACCGATTTTCGCATGCCTGAAATGGATGGTATGCAGATTTTAGAGAAGATCAAGGAAAATTATCCCAAAACCGAAGTTATAATTATTACAGGCTATGCATCAATAGAAAAGGCGGTTGAAGCAGTTAAAAGAGGTGCTTTTTATTACCTTGAAAAACCTTTTACTCCTGAACAGGTTATGCTGATAATAAAGCGTGCTGCTGATAAAGTGCTTCTGGTCCATGAAAACAAGCGTCTTAAAGAGGATCTTCTTAAAAAAGATAATGTGAGAAAAATTATTGGTGTCAGTTCTCCTGTACGTGAGTTGATTAAAATTATTCAAAAGGTTTCCAAGGTGAACTGTAATGTTCTTATTCAGGGCGAAAGCGGAACAGGCAAGGAGTTAACTGCAATGGCCATACATTTTGGCAGCCCCAGAAAGGATAAACCTTATATCAGCTTTAATTGCGGCAGTTTTACAGAGGAGTTGATAGCCAATGAACTTTTTGGCCATGAAAAGGGGGCTTTTACAGGCGCAGAAAGCATTAAGGTTGGTTTGCTTGAGGCAGCTCAGGGCGGAACTGTTTTTCTTGATGAAATAGGGGAAATGCCTCTTTCCATGCAGGTAAAGCTGCTCAGGGTAATTCAGGAGAAAAAGCTGCTTAGAGTAGGTGGATCTCATCCGGTTGACCTTGATATAAGGGTGATATCAGCCACAAATAAAGATCTGGAAAACGAAATCAAGGCCGGACGGTTTAGAGAGGATCTTTATTTTCGTTTAAAGGTAGTCAAAATACGCGTTCCCTCACTCAGGGAAAGGAAAGAAGACATATCTCTGCTAATAGAGCATTTTATAGATAAATACAACAGGCTTTACAATAAAAGGATTAAAGGGTTCTCAAAACGAGCCAAAGAGGTCTTAATGAAATATTCTTTTCCAGGGAATGTCCGAGAACTTGAACACATGGTCTCAAGCGCCATTGCTCTGGGAGAAGGAGTCTGGATTGATGAAAACGAACTGCCTGAGGATCTTGACCACCTGGTAGTAGAGACAGTTGAAAACAGAGAGCTGCTTTCCCTTTATGAAGAAGAAAAAGCACATATAATCAGGGTGCTTGAGGCCACTAATTATAATAAGGCAAGGGCTTCAAAAATTCTTGATATCCCAAGAACAACTTTGTGGAGAAAGACAAAAAAATACGGTATCATGGAAACTTTGGGATAAGGGCGTAAATTGCAGGGCCCGATATGGCCCTGCAATTAAATATATATGTAAATTAATTTAATGTTCCAGTCTCAGTCCCCATCCTTCAAACATGAATAAAATGGAAAAACCATACCACAGCGTGTAAAACACATAGAAAACCAGAGAAAATATAACGATCCCCATTTTGTCGGTAATTTTTTGTGGTTCAATTGTATAGTAATTATAAGAAGTTTCAACAACCTTCTTTATAGCCAATGCAACGACCTTGGCTTCTTTAAACAGCTTCTGCTTTTTCAAGTTTTTATCTGCTGCCTTTAGAGCCGTCCACCAGTTATAAAGAGCCTGTCTCTCGTTGTAACCGTACTTGTCTGAGACTGTCGCTCCGTCATTATTATACATGCTGTCTGAATCTGTCAGACAGGCCGCAAGTATATTGCCAAGATCGCCGGATACATTTAGCTGGGCTCCTGATACGTCTGCTCTTGCGCCAGCTTTTGTAAGCAGCAGAGCTGTCTGTTGCGCCTGCTTTTCATCCGCCATTTTAAGGGTCATGTTTACAGTATTTCCTATAAATGTGTCTGTTTCTTTTTTTACCTTAGGAATATAGTATGCGGAACCTTTGGAGATTGAGTTATACAGAGAATCCAGATATTGCATGCCGTTCTGTCCATTAAAGACAGGTGAAAATATTATAAACAAGACAACAAAAAACGCCACAAATAATGCAGCACCGCCGTAAAATTCTTTTTTATGAGCAATCATGATTACACCCCCTCTCCCTTAAGTTTTGGAATGTTGACCAGAAACGTTCCGATTACCCAGACAGAAAACGCTCCTATTACAACGAAGAATGCCCAGACACCTATGCTTTCAAGTACGCTTGCGAGTCCTGGATTAATTTTGATAACATCCATTGCGTTAAGTTTTGCGGGCAGGGCAAAGACACGGTTAACGAAACCAGCCATGACAGCCATAGCATAAAAGCCTCTGATCGTGATTCCGGGAACGACCTTTGTTACCAATGCACCTATCTGGATTCCCAGAAGGGAGCCAAGGAGCATGCCCATAGCGAGTGTATAAAAGATAAAGCCGTAAATAGCATACTGGCTTATTGATGCATAACCTGCCGTGAAAACGATCTGGAAAATGTCGGTTCCAACGGTTGTCATGGATGAAACACCTAAGACATAGACAAATATGGGAAAGGTCAGAAAGCCGCCGCCAACGCCCATAATGCCTGCCGCAAGTCCGACAAGCGCGCCGCTGGCTACCAGGAATACCCATGAAATGCCTCTGCCTCCCTGTACAAGGTCAAAATCAAATTTAACCAAAGGAGGTATTTTTACGGCCTGAAGTTTTTTAGGAAGGCCGCCCAGATCAGCACCTTCGCTTTTTCCGCCATGTGCGCCCTCATCTGCCGCACCAGGAGCCTTTCTGGCCTTGAGAAAGTCAACCATAGAATAAATACCCAGAAAACCAAGCATACCTGAATAGACAGTCGTGATAAATGCATCGCTGAGTACCGGGTTGATTTCGTAAAGTACGCGGTTAAGAATTCCGCCGGCCGTGGCTCCTATGATGGCACCTATAAGGAAGACCATGGCCAAAGGCACTGATACGTTTCCTAACTTCCTGTGGATTACGCTTCCCATTATTGCCTTGGCAAAGATATGAAAGAGGTCGGTTCCAACTGCAAGGATACCTTTGATACCCGCGCTCATAAGGGCAGGCGCGATGATAAATCCACCGCCGGCTCCGATGCAGCCGGTAATCAGGCCCGCACCCATTCCAATAAGGATTGATACGACAAAGATACCTGTACTGTAAAAAGCCGGGCTGTAAGCCTTTTTGCCTCCAAGCAGTGCGGGAAGGGCTCCGCCGATTTGATCTGCAAAAGCAATACCACCCAGTATTGCAGGAATGGCAAGCAGGCCAAGAATAATAAGCCGCTTTTTGTCTCCAAGTATTGTATTGGAAACATCAAGCTCCCATTTTGCATGGGCCCTTGCGCCCATCATCATAAAACTGCCCAATTGTTTAAAGAAATTCATAGCAATATTTCTCCTTTTCCACTGATTTTATAATTATGTTCAATATTTGTTTGATTAAGACAAATATTGAACTTGTACATTTTGTTTAGAAATGAACCATCTGCAAGCTGTCTTATTGTATTTTATCCCCTCCCTTCCTTATTGTTTAAATTTGATAATGGTCATTAAAAAAATATGCCTATTACTTTATTATAATTTTACGTCCATGTCTGACAATAATTTTTGCTGCCCTTTTTTTCAGGTCACCTTCTAATCCGATTACTTTAAGCGCATCTTCCAATTTTATCATGCCGAGTATTTTATCTTTGCTTGTCACGGCAATGCAGTCGAGGTCGTTTTTAAGCATGACTTCAATTGCATCTGTAATCTTGTCCTCTACAGAAACAGATGGCCTTATGGAAAGATTTTCATCCATGAGGAGAGAAATATCCTTAACCTTTAGTTGTTCCATTATATTCCTTGTTGAAAGGGTCTCCTTCTTTGGGCCTTAGAGGATGAACTGTTACAAACTATTATTAAGTAGCAATACAGGTGCCAAAAAATCAGTCGGCGGGAATAAAATCTTAATTACCTGTAATAATTATTAATTGCTTATTGATTTTATTAATTGTGTTTGGGTTTTAAACTTTCTGTAAACAATCAGGTTGCAGTAATCGGTGTGCAGGAATGAAGATTATACAGATAGATTATGAAATACCAATAAGTTAGGATGGTGAAACAATCAGGTTACATCAATAAAATTTGGAAGGTTACTTAAATATTTCAGCGTTAATATTCTCTTCTTTTATGAGTCTGTGGAGATATTGTCTTTGCAGGTCAGCCTGCTCGGCAGCCTTGGAAATATTACCCTTATTTTGTTGAAGGATCCAATAAATATATCTGTTATGAAAAGCCTTTATAACTATTTCCTTTGCGTCTTTAAATGGAAGTGTATAAATATTGTGATCAAAAACAGGCGAAGTATGCACTACAGGTTCTTGTGGCAAGATATCTGAGATTTTAATAATATCGGATTGGCAGAGAAGTGCCCCGCGCTCAATACAGTTTCCCAGTTCCCTGATATTTCCAGGCCAGGTTTTAGACATTAGCGCCGACATTGCCTCGGGGGCAATAGTACTTATTTTATTATCGTTTAACGAATTGAATTTTTTGAGGAAATGATATGCTAAAGTTGGGATGTCTTCTTTTCTATCCCTTAAAGGGGGCATGTGTAGATTGATAACATTTAGCCTGTAGTAAAGATCTTCTCGAAATTGTTTTGCTTCTATCAGCTTTTTAAGATCCTGATTGGTTGCAACTACAAAACGGATATCTGCTTGTTTTGTTGTTAGACCTCCAACCGGCTTGTATTCCCCTTCCTGCAGGAGCCGAAGCAATTTGGCCTGCATGGCCATGTTCAGATCTCCTATTTCGTCCAAGAAAAGAGTGCCCTGGTCCGCCTCTTCAACAATTCCCCTTTTATCTTTCCATGCGCCCGTAAAGGAGCCTTTGACGTGACCAAAAAGTTCGCTTTCTATTATTTGTTCAGGCATGGCTGTACAGTTGACCGTTATAAAGGGCTTGTCTTTACGGTTGCTGTGATAATGAATAGCTTTTGCTGCCAGTTCTTTTCCTGTGCCGCTTTCTCCGGTTATAAGAATCGTAGCTGTTGATTCGGCTACCTGAACAATCGTTTTTGTAATTGACAAAAGAGAGGGGCTTGCGCCGATAATTGGAGGAAATTCTTTTATTTGCTTAAGAGAATTTCTCAGAGTTATATTTTCCTGGGCGAGCTTTTGCCATTCCATGGCCTTGTCAATTGTTATAAGTATCCGTTCTTTACGGAATGGCTTGGATATATAGTCAAAAGCGCCTTTTCTGGTTGCTTCTACAGCGGTTTCAATAGTGGCATATGCTGTCATAATTACCACAATAGCAGAGGGTTGAATATTTCTTGCCATATCAAGAATAGCTATCCCATCCATCTTTGGCATTTTCAAATCAGTTATTATGATATCAAATTGATGTTTTTTCAACAGTTCTATTACTTTCAAAGGATCATATTCTGTTTCAACAATATGGTTGGTTTTTTCTGTAAGTATTCTTTTTAAAAGGACAAGCATGTCTTTTTCATCGTCAACTATTAAAATTCTTCCATCCATAATTAGTCCTGTTTAATCCTAAGTGTAATTTTAAAAGTGGTTCCTTTTGGGTTATAGATGTATTGCTTTCGCAGGAAATCGTCCCCTCATATTTCGCTGCGATGCCGTGACTTACAGAAAGACCTAAGCCTGTGCCTTCCCCTTTTCCAGACAATTGTCAGAGCAACTCTGGTGAGTTTAAGTCGGTTTTGGAGATTAATTTGGGTCAGATATTAATAGTTCATCAAAAACTCTTTCCAAACTTATTGATTATAATCGCAAATGGTTTTAATGCAAGAAAAAGATCGATTCAGGAGAAAAATCGTTTTTTGTGGTGAGATTGCCGGTTTTGCCTGTTGCAAGGTTATGCCGGGGTGTTGTATAGTAATTTTAGCACTTGGATTCCAGCTTTTCGCCTGCAGACATGCAGGAAGATACGGAGATGCCATTGTTTAAGACCATGATTGAAGAGGCGCGCCTTTCCCTGTTGATCGTAGACAGCAAAGGCCGTATAATTTTCGCCAACAAATGGTTGGAAAAGCGTATCGGGTATGCCCGGCGGGAATTTTTGAAAAACAATCTGCAAAAATTTTGCGCGACTTATGAACAAAAGCGATATATTTTCTCATGTTTGCCTGATATCGAAAGGACGACCGAGGTTGATATTGATCTTCAGCAAAAAAATGGTGAGATATTCACGGCAAATGTTTCTTTTGCCCCCTTTGATTACCGGAAGACGCGGCATTTTCTTATAATTGTCAGGGACGTAACTGCCAGGCGGATCCGGGAAGCAAAAGCAAGGGAAGATGAGGAGCTATGCCGCAGGCTGCTTATAGAGCGAAATATGTTGCAGAATCAGCTTCATCGATCCAGCAAGGTTGCCTTCATGGGAGAGCTGGCAGCCGGTATTGCCCACGAAATCAACAATCCCCTTGGCATTATCCTCGGGTTTGTCCAGGATATTTTAGATGAGATTCCTTTGAAAGATCCTTTGATTGAACCGATCAAAATTATCGAAAAAGAGACAGCCCGGTGTGTAGACGTGGTAAAAAACCTTTTGGACTTTGCCAGGTTAAAGCCCCCTGAGAGGATTCCTGTAGACATAGTTGAACTTCTTGAATCTTCAATTGTATTGCTGACCCCCAGAATCAAGAAAAACAAGGTGAATATAAAAAAGGATTTTGAAACAAGACTCCCTCGTGTCAAGCTTGATCCACAGCTTATCCAGCAGGTTTTCCTTAATGTGATGATTAATGCTATTCAAGCAATGCCTGATGCGGGTGTTCTCGCTTTTGGTATCGGTCTTGTACACAAAGAGCGGTTGTCGGGACCCGGCGATTGGATACAGGTCAGCATATCAGATACAGGTAACGGGATATCTGAAAAGGCTCTTGATCGTGTTTTTGATCCCTTTTTTACTACCAAGGGGAGCAAGGGGACAGGGTTGGGGCTCTCTGTTTGTCAGCGTATCATGGAAGACCACAAGGGAAAAATTAAAATAGAGAATCAAAAGGGAGCAGGAACTATATGCAGCCTTTATTTTCCGATAAAAGATTGAGGTGGATACGGTGTTGGCGAAGATTTTAGTGGTGGATGATGAGCAGCACATGCTCAAGCTGTTTGAAAAAATTCTCACAAAACAGGGGCATGAGGTGCGAACCGCGGCCAGTGGAACCGAGGCGATCAGTCTATTGGAAAAGAATGACTTTGATCTGATATTTTCTGATCTTTTGATGCCTGACCTTGGCGGCATGGATCTGTTAAAGGAGGTAAAAGCCGGATATTCGGACATTCCTTTTATTGTAATCACGGCTTACGGCACTATCGAATCTGCGGTTGAGGCTATGAAGACAGGTGCATTCGACTATCTGACCAAGCCTTTCCGCAAAGATGATATTCTTCTGGTAACAGGCAAGGCCTTAAAATATTGCGAACTTCGTAATGAGGTCAAACGACTCCGCGAGAAGCTGAAAGACAAAGATGGAGTTAAAAAGATTATCGGAAAGAGCAACGCCATGCAGGATGTGTTGAAACTCATTGCCAGGGTGGCAGACAGCCAGGCGACAGTCCTGATCCAGGGAGAAAGCGGTACCGGTAAGGAGTTGATCGCCCGGCTTATCCACAACCTGAGCAGCCGGAGAGACAAACCTTTTATAGCTGTGGATTGCGGCGTTTTTCCTGAACATCTTTTGCAAAGCGAACTCTTCGGCCATGTCAAGGGATCATTTACCGGAGCGGTTAAAGATAAAAAAGGGTTGTTTATTGCGGCAGACAAGGGCACGCTTTTCTTAGATGAGATCGGGACAATCTCTCAGGCCATGCAGTTGAATCTGCTCCGGGTGCTTCAGGAAAAAGAGGTAAGACCGGTAGGCGGCATTGCCAGTATTGAAGGAGATGTGCGGGTGGTAGCAGCTACAAGCGTAGACCTTGAGCAAGCAATGCATGAGGGAGGTTTTCGAAAGGATCTTTACTACCGGCTGGCTGTGGTCACCGTGGATATGCCTCCCTTGAGAGAAAGAATGTCCGATATAACTGCGCTTGCATATCACTTTATGCTAAAATATGCTGCTATTTATGACAAAAAACTTTCCGATATCACGCCGGATGCCATGCGCGCCATCATGGAAAATTCATGGCCTGGAAATGTCAGAGAGCTTGAGAACGTCATGGAGCGTGCGGTACTTCTAAGCGCTGGTCCTTTTATTGATGAAGCTGCGCTTTCATTGCCTGTCAGACAAACAATGCCCTGTAAAACCAAGCAGTTGGAACCGTTTAAAACCTCAATCAAAGCCGCTGGCCGGGATGCGGAAAGGAAAGCCATATTAAAGGCATTGGAAGAGACAAGCGGCAATAAGACAATGGCTGCCAGGATTCTTGGAATAAGTCGAAGTTCATTATATAATAAAATATGCGCTTTTGGCATTGAGAAATCATTATGAAACAATCATTGCTTGTCCATGAATCTCCCTTAATCGTCCGTACGGTTACATCTTTTCTTGAAGGCGGCGGATATGAGGTTACATGCGTGGAAAACGGCAAGGCCGCCCTGCAAAACGTGACAGGGCTGAAATATGATATTCTTGTCACAGGCTTAAACATCCCGAAGATGAATGCCCTGGAATTGATAGAAAATGTCAGGCTTCGAAATAATTGTGTTCCCATTGTAATTTTGTCCAATACAAAAAGTGTTGAGACAGCGGTTGAGGCAATGCGGATAGGAGCGGACGATTTTGTCGCTGAAAAAACAGCGAATCTTGGGAAAGAGCTTATTTTTGTTATTGAAAGAGCCATACAATCGAAAAGAGCTGAAAGACGCCTGCAGATATATGAATCTAATCTTCCGATATGCATGCATTGCAAGAAAATACGTTATGAAAGGGAACACAATAAGTGTGCATGGGTTTCTATTGAAGAGTATCTCAACCAAAAAATGTCGGGAATAGATTTTTCTCATGGAATATGTCCTGAATGCATCAAAAGGTATTATCCTGATGCATAGCCGTTCACGTTCCGTGAACGCTTACCCTGATTCGGAGTAAAATGTTTTGATGAACGAAAATATATATAGACAGTGTCCAACTAAATGGACAGTGTCCATTATTCTAAACGAAAATACACTCTTCCTATATTAGTCCAGCGTGCCTCACCATTGATAATTAATTGTTAATACAATATGTTATCGTTTTGAATCGTTAGCCCTCCTCTTTGGTACACTTTCTGCTTTACAATAAATAATGAGTTTAAAAGTTGATGGTTTCGTAAAAAAGTCTGAAATGCCCTCTTTCTCTGCTGCGGGAGGACCAGGGTGGTGGTATATGGAAGAAGCTTATGGCGTATAAGATTCTGGTCGTGGATGATGAGGAGAACATGCAGGTGCTCTTAAAACGGGTGCTGGGCAAAGCGGGTTATGATGTTGAGTGCGCAGGCTCAGGAGCGGCAGTGCTTCGACTTGCCGCAGACAGGCCATTTGATCTGGCTATCGTCGATGTTTGCATGCCGGAGATGGACGGAATCGAGGTGCTGGCAAAGCTCAGGGCTATCAACAGGCAACTACCTGTGATTATGATATCAGCCTATCCTGCGTGGGGTAAAAAACAGACCGCAGAAAGCATGGGCTGCACGGGTTATTTGTCAAAGCCGGTGGACATGAACTACTTAAAGGAGCTTATTAAAAAGAACTTGGGGGATAAAGGGGAGTAATGACCGGATATCCTCTTCGGCCAGATAAACAGGCAACGGTGATATCAGTGGGGGGAGGTGATATGGTGGGAAATGTCGGGACAATGGAGATCAAATGTCTATCTCAAAAAACAGATAATACCCAGATGGGGTGTAATGTGTCGCAAAGGAGAATGTACAAAAGAAAACCTATGGGGATTACCCTTTTGGGGGGAATCATGCTTGTCAGCGGCATATTTTGTGTTTGTGCGGCTTTTTCCAAAATGCCGGTCAGATTTATAGGATTGGCACTTTCAGGGTGGCCGGCAATTATGATCCATTTGCTCCATGCCGGAATAAGTATTTATATATTTAATGGATTCTTAAGGTTAAAGAGACATGCGTGGAGCGTATATATAATATTTCTGGTTCTCGGGGTCGTCAATAATCTTATCGCGATCATATCGTCCGGTTCATTTGATCCGTTGGCGCCTATTACACTTATGTGTCTGTTCGGATATTATGTATATAGGAAAAGACAGCTCTTTGTTAATTAGGACTCAATTCAAAATAGATGGATTGGATCGACCAAAGACAGCATGAAGATAAGATGCAGGATGTTTAAGTTACTTTGACTTAAGCCTTTAATCCAGCCTCTTTTTTGAAGCATAAGGGTTTCATTAAGGATAAAAGTTAAGAAAATATAAACATATAAAGGAGGAAAACAAAAATGGAACATGGAGTAACAGCACCGGTAGAAAAGCACAAACCTTTTTCCGGGAAATGGTGGAAAGGGGCGCCCGGATTTCAGCCTGGTATCATACTGGGTTTAATCATCTTTTTTGTTACTGTGGCTTATGTGATACCCGTTCCGCAGAGCATGGTAAACCTCGTGCAGAAGGATAAAGTGCTGGGCGCCAAGTATAAGTCCGGAACAACCAACTTTGTTGATTCTTTCAACAGTCTTATGAAAAAAAAGGGCGCAGACAGATACACGCCGGAAGAGGTGGCCTGGAAGCTGAAGTTGTGCGTGGCCATGCTCTTTACCATCGCCTTTCTCTGGGGTACGGAGGCGATCTCCCTGGCATGTACGGATATCCTGATCGGTCTTGTTCTGTATATCTGGCTTATTCTGCCTATCAATGAGATATCAAAAGCCTACATGAAGGATGCGGTATTTTTTATCCTGGGCGTGCTTATCCTGGCCGCAGCAGTCGGGGTAACAGGGCTTGACAGGAGGATAGGTAATATTCTCCTGGGTAAGATAAAGGGGCTCAAGGGTTATTGTTTTATCTTTTTTCCTGTTTTAGCCGTAATTGCGGGCTTTCTTTCAGAACACGCGCTGGTTGCACTTATGTGTCCGATCCTGTGCATGGTATATCTGGCCGGGGAAAAAGCAGGCTGTAACAAGAAAGAGCTTCATGCCCTTGCCTGCTGCCTGTTTTTGGGGCTGTGTTTTGCCGGAAACGTGGGCGGATCAGGATCGCCTGCTGTTGGAGGCCGATCAGCTATAATGATCGGTTATTTCTCAACCTATGGCCTGCCCATGGATTTTCTCACATGGATGATGTACGGCCTGCCTGTGGTGCCGCCTCTTGCTCTTGCCTGCGCCTTCTGGGTATATTTTGCCATGGCCAGAAAGACCGGGCCTGCGCTTAAGATGGACCTGGGTCATATAATGAAAAAGGGTGTTGAGGGTATGGGGCCTATTAGAGGAAAAGAGCTTACCATGGCCGTTTTGTTTGGAGCACAGGTTGTTTTATGGATGGTTTTTAGCGGGAAGTTCGGCCTTGGCGGTACGAGCATGTTTATAGTCTTTTGGATCCTGGTCACAGGCCTGATGACATGGGAAGATGTTCAGAAGAGGGTGCGCTTTGATGTTGTAGCACTTTATGCCGGAGCGTGCGCCATGGGTGTTGCCCTGAATAATACAGGCGCGGGTGTGTGGCTGGCCCAGACATTTGTAGGAATACTGCCGGAGTATTTCCACAAAGGCATGGGTATTGTACTTGCCGCAAGTCTTATCACCACAATTATTACCAACTTCATGAGTGACGGCGCAGCAGTCGGCGCTCTGGGGCCTGTGGTTCTGCCTATGGCCGCTATCGGCGGTGTGCATCTGTGGAAGGTGGGACTTGCCTGTTCATTCGGGTCTTCTTATGCCCACGGCATGATCGTAGGTACTGTAAATAACGCTATAGCTTATGGTATGGCCAAACATCCGGAAACAGGCGAGCAGCTCCTCACCCCGTTTGACTTTATCAAGTACGGAGTGCCGTTTGTTTTCATATCCATACTTATCCTCTGGGTGGTATGCTTTTTCGGGTACTGGCAGCTCCTGCCGTGGCCTGCAATAGCACCATAAACATACTTTGGGGGGCAATAGAGGCCCTTTGCAAAAAGGGCCTCTATCTTAATAAAAGAAACATCGACCTTAAACAAGGATTGAGATGTCAGGAAGTATAATAAAAAAAACAGCAGGTGTTATCCGGTCAAGGCGCAATGCCGGGTATTCTGCGTGGATAGTCCAATGTCTGACAGGGCTGTGTTTCTTTTTGACGGCACTTGCTCCCTCCACACTTTATGGTGCAGGAGGCAGCCTGTATGCGGATGACGGCGCTCACTTTTCTTTTGCCATGCCATCCGGTGTTCAAGAAATTTCGCAGGATTGGCTGGAAAAGAGTTTGTTTGATCCAAAGCATCTCAAATGGTGCAAAGATGCCGTAGAAAAGTATGACAAGACGTTTGTGTCTTTAGATGATGCAGGCCAAACAGCAAAAGGCCTTATTCTTTTTGGTGTAAAGACATACAAACATGAGAAAAAGCGCTTTAAGGTCTTTACTGATCGCCTTGAAACAGATGAATTTTTTGAGCCCGGTGTGATTAAGGATTTCATAGCGCAGATAGAAAAAAGACTCGTTGAAAAGGGAGCAAAAAATGTTACCGTAGGCACTCCGGTCCTGAATAAAGATAGAAATGATTTCAGTTTTACCTGCAACTATCTACTTTTCGGGGAACATGAGGCAAAAGAATTCCACTGGGTGTTTATGGGACGGACTCACCTGGTCTATCTTGATATTAATCTTTATGCAGCAGATGACGCAGCCGTATATCAGAGTCTGATTGAAGATATTGCCGGTTCTTTCAAGTTTGAACAAGGCTTTGAAGCAAAGGGTTCATATGTTGATGCATTTGTAGATAAGATCGAAGCGTATAACCTGTTTGGAATCAGTCTCTCTGAACTTGGAAGGTCGATGTTAGCTGTTTCCATGATCATATTTATTTTAAATTTTCTTTTAAATCTAATACTTGGCCGTGTCACCAATCCCAGGAGAAGGCCTAATGCAATAACGGAATTTTGTCAAAGAAATAAGATGTGGACAAGGCTTGCAACTGTTCCTGTAGGTATATTCTTATACCTGGCACACTGTTAGGGACTTTTGCTGAACAGAATATAATAAGGAGGGATAACAATGAAAGAGTTTAGGGTGTTGGTAGTAGATGATGAGGATGATTTTCGCGAAACATTTATAAAACGTCTTCAAAAGAGAGAACTTAATGTTACCGGTGCGGAAAGCGGGGAAAAGGCACTGGAGATTCTGGATAAACTACTTTTTGATGTGGTAATACTGGATGTTAAAATGCCGGGTATGGGCGGTGTGAAAACTCTTCAGGAAATGAAAAGAATAAGGCCGCTCATGGAGGTGATTATGCTCACCGGCCACTCAACCGTAGAAACGGCCATTGATGGACTGAAATTAGGCGCTTTTGATTACATAATGAAACCCGCAGATTTTGATGAGTTGCTGGAGAAGATGACACAGGCCTATGAAAAGAAAAAGGCCCATGAAATGAAAATTCAGGAAAGCAGGATCCGTGAGCTGGAAGGCCATCCCGGACGGGTCTTTGAACAGGTCAAGGAGAAATAGACTCCTTACGCTCCAGATATCCTGGCTGCGTTTTTTAAGATGAGGCAAACACTTCAAAAAAAACGGAGGGTTATTATGACAAGTAGTGGAGAAAGAAAAGTAAGGGATCTGATGATCCCGCTTGAAGATTACGATAGCATCTCATCGAATAAGTCTGTCAGGGATGCTTTTGAACTTATGGCTAAAACAGGGCATCACGCGATTCTGGTTCTGGACGAAAACAATGAGCCGATAGGACAACTGTCGCATAGAGACGCTCTGATGGCGATGGTACCTAAATATACCCCGACTGGGCGTAGCGATTCCTGGTTAACCCCTGAATCATTTAAAAACTATCCTGTCTTTCATTACGATGGTGAGTTCTCAGGACAATGTAAGGCACAATTGAAAAAAACAGTCAAAGAGGTTATGTCTTCATTTCCGGTTAGCATAGATGAAAGTGCCCCCCTGTCCGAGGCCGTTCACGCCATGGTGACCGAAAATATAGGCCGGATGCCGGTGGTGTCGGGCGACAAGGTCCTGGGGATGATCAGGCTCATAGAGATCTTTGATGAGATGAAAAAGGTTGTTTTGGCCCAATAAATGTTGTGCAAGGACGAGGGTCTGTCATGAAATATTACATTCATGACAGACCCTAAGGGCTTGGGGAAAAAGGGTTATGGAGTATTGGCAACTGTTTTTTCTTTTAGTCGGCGCAGCTCCTTTTTCATCTGTTGCCACTCTAATGCCCTATCAATAGCAATCAATATCTGTTCCTTACGAAAGGGCTTGGTGATGCAACCATAGGCGCCTTTACGTATAACCTCTTCTGCCGACTCAACAGAGCCATAAGCAGTGATGATGACTATGGGGATATATTTATCTATCTTTCTAATCTCAGCGATGAGTCCCACACCATCCATACTTGGCATCTTGAGATCGGAAATCAGTAGATTATAATCTCCTGTTTTAATCAATTCAGGCACCTCTAAGGGATTGTTGGTGGTAGTAACTTTGTGCTTGGTCTTTTCCGAAATAATCATAGCAAGAAGCGCAAGCATATCAAGTTCATCGTCAACAACCAAAATTTGTGCAGCCATCCTTATCTCCTGTGTACGCAGAGTGCCTGAGTTTTAGTTATATCAGCGGAACGAGCCCTCGGGCCTGATTCAGTCTGGTATCAGTGTTTTTTTTCATGATATCACACACTATGCCGTGCTTTTTGTCTATTTTTGTAGATTAATAGAAGTTAGGCGTCCGGTTTGGTTTTCTCGTTATAATGTTTCTTGATGAATTCCTTGATATACCAGTCTACAACAGCATCATTAAATAGAGTCATATCCAATTGTTTGGTGAATGCGGTCAACCTGGCCATTACACCCAGTTTTTTCTCAATACTGGTTCTGTCATAATTGGTTACCCTGCCATCCAGTACATCGCCGGTCCTATCAACGTGAAAGTCTATCTTTTCTAAAATCTCCTTTATGAGCCGAGTCCTTCTGGCACGTCTGTCATGGGATGCCCCGCCACCTTTAAACAAGAAACGGATATAGTTATCATTGATGCGTTCACCTGCATACGCCTCGATGGTCTGCAGGTGATAACCGAGCCTGACACTGAAGTTCATGTATTCCCTGGATATTACAGCAAAGCTGGGCTCCGACAATGACCTTTCGGAGTTGGGTTGCATAGTGGTACTGGCAATTACACTGAGCAGGCCTTTTACATTTACAGGTGGGGGGCCCGGCCATTCTATGGCCATCATCCCTTTTATGAGAGCCTTCATGGGGATGCAGGCAATATTATCGACTGTAATCCTGTCTGAACCGTTTTCCACACCACCGCCCAGGTCTATCACACGCACATCAAGGGGAAGCTTGACTACCAGTTTCACTGCCCCGCCCTTTCTTCGATGTGCACCTTCACCGAGCTTGAACATCTCATTCATCGCCATTTCATGGGCAAACCGGGTTATGTCATGAAAGGTTTCACAATATTGTGGACTAAACTTCTCATCCTCAGGACAGATAAGGTTCAGAGGGACTATGCTCTGCAAAACAGCTCTTAACATCTCAAAAACAGCGGTATCCTTAAAAGGGTTATCGCTTTTTCCCGCCTCAATAAGTTGCTCTATACGCCCCTCATAAATAGTTCCATTAATCGCATCAACGGTGATTTCCTGGCCGACTTTCAAGGTCTTCATGGCTATCTCGGTATTAAGAATGGTGGGCACACCATACTCTCTGGCAATTGCTGCCAGATGGCCTATAGGGCTTCCTACATCCGCAATAATAGCGCCGGCCTTATTCATGGCAGTCACAAATCTTGGAGAGGTGTGTCTGGCTACGAGAACAGCCCCTTCCGGGAAGCTCTTTAATTCTTCATCGTTGGTGACAAAATATACCTTTCCGGCGCCGACACCCTTGCAGGCAATTTGCCCCTTATTGATCAAAATCTTATGGCCCGGTAAAGATCTGGGAACAGGCCTGCTCCGTTTTTCAGCTATAATCCGAAGTGGTCTTGCCTGCAAAATCAGAAGGTTATCATTCAAATCAAGCGCCCACTCTATATCCTGTGGCTTCCCATAGTGTTTCTCAAGTACCAGGGCATATCCGGCAAGGGTGGTTACTTGTTCATCGGTCAGACACGGCATTCGTCTTATATAATCCGGCACCCTGACATCTATTGCGCCCTCTTCAAGGCCGCATATGAGCATAAACGGCTGCGCGGGTTGGTTTTTTTCCAAAATGGGCATGGGAATATCCCTTGAGACTACATAAGTATGTGGTTTTACTATACCATCAACAACATATTTCCCCAGGCCCCAAACCCCATTGATTATGATCCCCAGCTTGCCTTCATCCGTGGGATCACGCGAGTACACAACCCCGCTTGCCTTGGCATCAATCATTTCAACCACTCCAACGGCCATAACCATATTTTCTATGTGGAAGCCTTTACTTCTACAATAGAATATAGCCCTTGAGGTAAACAGGCTGGCGATAATCTCAACATATGCTGAGACTACGTTCTCCGGCGCAACGTTAAGAGCGGTCTTGTACTGCCCTGCAAAGGTAAATTGGGCATCCTCATGGATGGCGCTGCTCCTGACGGATGCATAGAATCCGCCGGCCCTGTGCCCCGCCTTTCTCTTTAGTTCCAAAGCTGCATCTAATATGCTTTTTTCTAAATCAGCTGGGACTCTGGCATTCAGAACCAGGTTTTGCGCAGCCTTGCTTGCCCTGGTGAGCTCTACCAAACTATCTATACCTACCGAAGAAATATTAATCTTATCTCCCAACTCATTATAATCCATAAATCTCTTGAAGGCATGGGAGCTTATACAAAAGCCCTCAGGGACCGGGAGATTAAGCCTGTTTTTGATTTCCCCTAAATTGGCGTTCTTGCCACCTACACTGCGTACCATATCTTTTGTTACATCTTCAAAAGGTATAGTGAAATCCGTTACCGGAATCTCGATCTTTTTGATAAGGGTATCTTTGATTACAGCGTTAATTTTTTCAAATGCATCATAGAGACCACGATATTCTCCGTTTGAGAGGCTATTGAGATTTTCTATGACACTCTGAACTTTTTCTACCAGGATATCACACCTGGAATTAACATAATGCATGTCAAAGATATAATCCCCTGAGAGTTTTTCTTCCATATCTGCCTGTGTCTCCAAGATGGAGTTGTTATCGGCGAGGAGTTTCTGAAAGCAATCGTATCTCTCTTTGAATGACATTTTATCAGGAGGAGATGCTTTGGGAATGTCGACTTTTTTAAACTTGATCTTTTTGAATATGCTTAATAACCTACGCACTTGACCCCTCAAATCCTCTTTACAGGGAAGATGCTTGAGCAGCTATACTTCAAAACTTGAGAATAAACGCTGCAATCTCATGAAATATATCATGCATTTTCACTACCCCTACCACATTTTTCGACTCCTTAACCGGCAGCAGATCTATATCGTGTTTAAGCATGAGATGGGCTGCTTTCAGGACATGATCTTCGATATCTACAATGATGTTAAATGGAGTAATAAAATCCTTTATCGGTTTTTTAAACTGATCAAGCTTATGGGTTGATATAAGCTTTTCCCATTCATCATAAACTTTTTCCGGAGAAAGTTTTGAGAACCCCGGATGGATATCTCTCAAAATTTTTTTCTGGTCTAAAACACCAATGAGTCTATAAGACTCATCAAAAACCAAAATAGTGTCATGGCCTGTCTCATAAGAAAAATTCAGCAGAACAATAGCCTCTTCCAGGGTGGCCCAATACGGCATATGTGGGTAATCTGTGATGGAAACTACAAAATTTTTTAGTTTTTTAATTTCAGACATCATTAAATCTCGTTTTCTGTGTTGGCTAAAACTTAATTTCTTTGTTTCCCTTGTCATTGCATTCAAGAATCCGATCTATAGAGACTCTTTCCATTGCAAGGGGATAAGCGGCCAGAAGTTTGTTGATCTCAGACGGACCCATAATGAGTCCCTCTCTTTGGTCATCGCGTTTAAAAAAAGCGTATTGTGGATAATAAACATTGGAATAAGGATAAGGCCGCCCTTCAAAATACAAATCGACAGTCAAACCGGATACACCGAAAATTCCTTTAGTCTCTACGTCCGGAATTGCATGGATGGCATCCACGAACCGGTTGAACTCTATCTGGGTTTGCACATTGGCAACTGTAACCATTGGATGATAGTCCAAACTGGAAACGATTTTGTGCATCAGAGGATGTAATCGCCCGGTAATGTCATCCGGAACTGGATCGGGGGAGACCCATTGGAATTTGAAATAGTCCCCTGTCAGGTCATCTCCTATCGGCGTGGGCTCATCTGTTATATCTTTGTTTTTAGCTCTGAGAGCACATAGTAGATCCGGATGAATCTTAAAGATAACCAAGTGTGGACTTTCTGTCATTATAATACCTTCTGTTTGCACATCCCCCTTTGTTTTTATTAAAGAGGAATTCAGGCACAACCGGACAGAGGAGTGCTCAACAAAACTCTGAGTTCCAAGAAATCGGTGCGGAATCTTAAGAAAAACCTCGCCATCTTTTTTAAAAACCTTGATGTTGGTTTTAGCATATTCATACTCTTTGAGGTAGGGCTCCATGACAGCAGCTAATTTGCCGCAGCAGGCAGCGCTACTCCCCCCCTCTTTTTCGCGGTAAATCCTACCCCATGACTTTGTCTGATGGTCGTACCCGGTATGGCTTCCCATCACATAAACCAGATTCTCAGCGTGATGTGAGGCTGGAGCGATAGCGCCGGTGTCGAGTTCAGCTCCCAACTTTCCTCCGACAAAAGGGTGTGTCCCGAAAGCGCTTATACAATAAAGGCTTTTCAGCCCTTGGCTTTCATCCGGACACTCAACCTTGACAGCCATGGTCCTGGCCATATCAAATTTACAATAATTTATTGCCGCCTCTTTTAGTTTGCCAAAGAATGTGAGTAAATTGTACTGACTGAACATTGTAGTCTGGTAGTCGGGGATAATTTCTGCACTATTTATGTAATCCATATACTCCTCCAGCATAAATTAAAAATGATGAATAGCCAGACATCCTTTATAACAAGATAAAAGTGGATTGCACCTTTCATTTTAGTCTTTTTGCGTTTTTTATTAGTTTGATTGGTTCCATTAGTTAACAAATCCAACCAATTAAAACTAACGGAACCAATTAAACTGAACGTACAAGCTATCCGGCTTATAACCGGCTTCCAAAAGTCCAAACTACTTTCATCACTTCACTCACTACGGTATGGGCACACTGATCGGCATCCCCATAATAGGCCAGATCACCGCCACGCACAGGGCAACACATGCCATCAGAAGAATGCTGGCAGGAATTCCATACATAAAGAACTCGCCCGTGGTAAACTGCTTTGAATCATAGGCAATAGCGTTAGGAGCTGCACCAACCAGCAGAAGGAAAGGCATGCCGGCTGTGACCAGTGACGAAAAAAGCACCACCTCACCGGACACGCCAAGGTACGGTGCAATAACCAGAGCCACCGGAAGAGAGATGGCAATGGCAGCCACGTTCATGATAAAGTTTGTCATAATCATAACAAAAAAAGCGATACTAAGAACAAACACAAAACCTGATGATTTCTGGAACATAACCAGCCAGTTTACAGCCAGCCATTTAGCCGCACCTGTTTCCCATAGGCAAAAACCAATGCTCATGGCCCCGCCGAAAAGCAGGATAATATTCCAGGGTATCTCTTCCAGATCCTTTTGATCAAGAATCTTTGAAAGGAAGAATATGACGGTCGCAAGCAACATAATCGCAGTCTTGTGATATACCTTCAATGCTGGAATAAAGGACCGCAAGCCAAGAGCGATAACCACTGAAGCGACAATGACTATGGCGATAACCTCACCTTTATTCATCCCCCCCATTTCTCTACATAGTTGTTTAGCTTTTTCCTTAAGACCAGGTATGCTCTTTTTCTCGGGTTTCAAAAAGATCATGAAAAATCCCCACAGGGCAAAAACCATAAGCCACCCGGGAACCATCATGTAATAGGTTAATTGAAAAAAGGTGATATCCTTTCCCATGATATCGTTAAAGAAGCCGACAGCCACAGCACCGCGTGCCGCGCCTAAAAGGGTAACGATGCTTGCTGCTCCTGCCACATAGGCCATACCTATAAAAAGCCCCTTGCCGAACTTGGTCTGTTTGTCGCCTTCTCCATATAGTGCATTAATAGACATAAGCAAAGGAAATACCGTAGCAGCCACTGCTGTGTGGGCCATGATATGGCAAAGAACTGCCGTTACAAGAAAACAGCCCAGATAGATCATACTGGTCTTTTCTCCCACGATAGAAAGCATTTTATATGCCATGCGCTTGGTAAGGCCCGTTTTTGTAAAGACCATGCCGATAACAACCGAGCCAAAGATAAACCCTACCGAGGGGTCCATGAAATTGCTAAAAGCTACTTTGGCCGGTCTGATCAGAAACAGGGTCTGCAGCACCCCTATCATAATACTGGTCACACCGATCGGTACTACCTCAAATACCCACCATGTGCCTGCCAACATAAATACAGCAAGAGCTCCTTTAGCTGCTTTGTCCAGCGGGAAGTGGGCGCCCAGGGGATCAACCGCATCCGGCCATGGCGAAGAATAATAGATAATTAGAAACAGGACAATCCCTATTCCCATAAAAAGCAGGCGCTTCCAGTCTAATGCAGGCTTCTCAGGAGAAATCAAAATCTCATCAGGCATCTCCGGGAGGCCAGGCCCTGTAGCAATCGCTTTTTTCTTTTCAACCATCTTACACCTCCCTTACTCTACCACAATTTTGGTTAGCTCATTAAAAACGTCGCTCATGCGCAGGACGCCTCTTACTATCTCACCCTCCATCACCGGGATCAGGTCAACGTCAGCCTGAATCATGATAAATGCCGCCTTTGCAATAGAATCATTCACGTCAATCTTAGCTTCGATCGGAATCATGACCTCACTCACCGGCTTTTTTGCCTCCTCTTTGCATCCTTCGGAAAAGGTCCCTTCAACAAGAGCCGCAAGTCCTGCGTAATCGGCGTGTTGCAGACCCTGGTAAGCCGACTTTTCATCCCTTCTAAGAAATCTCGGCTCAATGCCGGTGAGAAGTTTCTTGAGTGTCAGGACGCCGAGGAGTTGATACTTTTCATCAAACACCAGAACCATGCGATGTATTCCCATGCCCGATTTCTCATCATAAGTACTGCGAATCAGGAAAATAGCTTCCCTCACACTCAGCCAATACGGAATGTGCGGATACTCGGTTATATCAACCATTAAATCTCTAACCTTCTTGGCATTCGACATGCCACACCTCCTTTAATAAATTGTTTTGTGTAAATCCAAACAACGCACTAATCCACTTGTAAAATCAGCACATTGAGACCTCTAAATGTAAATTCTCAATAAGTTGGGGTAAATCATATTTTGCGACTATTCCATGGATTCCCACCCGACTGCCTGTGCAGGCACGGCAGGCGAGTTGGAATGGCAGAAAGGAAGGGTTTTGCAAAGGTCTTATGTTTTGCTTTCTTCCTTTGATCTGCTCTGTATTCCTAATGCCAGTCCGGCAATATAGGCTGAAATTTCATGGATGTGAATCATTCCCACTACGTCATCCCTGTTCACCACGGGGAGAAAATCAATGTGGTATTTGTTAAACAGAAAAACTGCTTCCATAAGCATGTTGCTTTCCCGAATACAAGCCACGACCGGAACCATGATCTCTCGAACACGCTTCTTGAGCCCTTCCATACATTCTGCTTCAAGCTGCCCCTCCCAGAATACAGGGCCGCTTTTTTGTGCGCCTTTTAAAAAATGGGCTGATAATCCAAAGACAAGCTCAGAGGGTGTAACAAAGCCTTTGATAAACTGCTTTTGGTACTGTTCCTCTCCCACGACAAAAAGGCACGGATGTGTACCCTCTTTCCTTGCCTTGTCCATAAGCTTCATAGCCTCCCGGACTGTTTTGTTCTCTTTGATGTAAGAATAGTGGTCCAAGGAACGCATAAAATCTTTAACGAGCTTTTCTGGAGGCATAGTCTGTTTTCCCCGATCTTTTACCATACAAAGCAAGAAATATACCAGTTCCCAAGAGACACCTCGTTTTTAATAACTTATTGTTATTTATTGCTTTTATTCCATGCAGGCACCTTGCAAGGAGCGACTCCTGATATATAATTTGGGCAAGTTGTTGCCGATAGAGGCAAAAGTTTGCCGTTTTAAAAATGAATCTGTTTGACACTCAGAGCCTATTCGTGATAATATCTTTTCGGCCATTGTTTTATCCAGCCCTTAGCCTGCGGTCTTGACTACCGGACAAATGGCTCAAAAAGTTGGTTGATAATTAAGGATAGACAGGCTTCTATAAGTCATAGGATATCCGAGATCTAAAGCTGCAAAGACCTGTGAAAATACAATCTCTATATATAAAACACCTTCAAAAATCGATCATGCAGGAGTTTATCCTGGGTTCTGATGTGATGCATTCCATCATGAAGGAGGTTGATCAAGTAGCAAAATACGATGTGAATGTGCTCATTATAGGAGAAAGCGGCACAGGCAAGGAACTGCTTGCCAAGATCATTCACCTGCAAAGCTCCAGGGCTGAAAATCCTTTTGTACCGGTTAACTGCGGTATTCTTTCCGGCCTGATGTTTGAGGACAAGCTTTTCGGGCATGAAAAGGGCTCCTTTACAGGGGCCATCCGTCGGGAAAAGGGCTGCCTTGAGCTGGCTGACAAAGGAACCCTGTTTCTCGATGAGGTCGCTGAAATACCACTGGAAAACCAGGTGGACTTTTTGCGGGTACTGGAAGATTTCCAATTTATACGGATCGGAGGAAATGAGCTGATTAAGGTTGACATCCGCCTTATCTCGGCAACCAATAAGGACCTCAAGACTGAGATGAGGCAGGGGTTGTTTCGCGATGATCTTTTTTACCGACTTCACCTGGTTCCTATATATATACCTCCTTTGAGAGAGAGAAAATCGGTTATCCCCAAGATGGTGGATCGCTTTCTAGATCAATTGGCAGCCAATTACAAAAGGCCCAAACCCACGATAAAATTAGAGGTCATCGATATTTTCTCTCGTTACAATTGGCCCGGCAATGTCAGGGAATTGAAAAATCTTGTGGAAAGAGTGTTCATTATCAATAATGACGATGTTATAAATATAGAACATCTCCCTTCCGACTTCTTGTGGCATTTTAGAGATCCTCCCAGGATGATGAACCTGGAAGAAGTTAAGCAATCGGCCGAAACAAAAGCCGTCCTGGATGCGCTCTACCGTGTGGGAGGCGACAGGAAACGAGCAGCCGGAATGCTGGCCATCAGCCCTCGAACGTTGAGACACAAGCTCAACAAATATAACTTAAAGGTGGACCGAAAGGGTAAGCCAATGACTGAGATCTCATCGGCCACCCTGAAGAAAGGTCTGTCGTAAAAACGGTTGGTTTATGTTTGGATTAAAACAGTTTTTCAAAAAACTACTGAAAGATGATCCCAAAAAAGTTAAACATAAGGTCGCAGTTGAAGACCTTCGGAATGCTTTTACAAACAGGTATTTGAATTTTAAGACCCTTCTAAGCACAAATAACAAGGTGTTGGAACTCATAACCGACATGGAACAGACATTTTCGGGAAGCCGCACTTTCGGAATGTCCTTTATTCGGGCGAACTGTACAGCAATTTCAGTCAATATATATAAGATCATCAGTTGCTTAAATGAAATAGCAAATGATAAATATAAAGAACTTCCAAGGGTACTTGAAGATATTCTTCTAAAAATTGACAGGGAGTTACAACAAAAAAAGTTAGAGACCGGGGGCGAATTAATCCTTTTGCTTGAGGGCATCGATAAAACAATGGCCGACCATGTTGGAGCCAAGATGGCAAATCTGGGCGAGGTTAAAAATGCTCTTGGTCTTCCTGTTCCCGAAGGTTTTGTCATTACGGCTGCGGCCCATGAGTGTTTCATGGAATATGGTGATCTGCAAGATGAGATTAACCGTCGGATTCAATTTCTTGAACCAACAAATATAGCCAGGCTTCATGAAACCAGTTCTGATATCCAGAATCTTATTATTACTGCACCCTGCCCCCCGGAAATTGAAGATGCCATTCTGAACGCCTACACTGACTTAATGGAAAAAGCAGGTCATGGCTTTCATGTTTCCATGCGCAGCAGTGCTCTCGGGGAGGATACCAGGGATGCCTCTTTTGCCGGGCAGTATCGGTCTGTACTCAACGTGAGCAGAGAAAATCTGATACTTTCCTACAAGGAGGTCCTTGCCGGCAAATATTCCGTTCCGGCTGTTTCCTATCGTTTAAACAAGGGATTTCGTGATGAAGATATTATTATGTGTGTCGGCTGCATGACTATGGTCGATGCCGAAGCCGGTGGCGTTATGTATTCGGCAGATCCCGGGAATATACGTCATGAGTGTATTATAATTAATGCTGCATGGGGGCTTGGCAAGTCGGTGGTAGATGGAAGTATGGCCCATGACCTGTTTGTTCTTTCCAAAAAAGATCCGAAAATTATTTTGAAAAGCGAAATCAGCGACAAAAAGCAGCAGCTTGTTTCCGGCGCTTTGGAAGGAATATGCCTTGCGAATATAACCGAAGAACAGGCCAATAAACCGGCAATTACCGATGAACAAGCTGCTTTGTTAGGCGAATTGGCCCTCCGTCTGGAAAAACATTTTGGCGCTCCACAGGATATTGAATGGGCTTTTGAACCGGATGGTTCTGTCTCGATTTTACAAAGCCGGCCGCTGATGGTACTTGACAAAGAACCGACAGGGATTAAGGATATTCCAGAACCAAAGGTTGACCTACCGGTGATTCTGACCGGCGGTGTAGCAGCCAGCCCTGGGGCTGCCAGCGGCCCGGCCTTTGTGGTTGAAACAGCTGTAGATATGCTACAGTTTCCCCCAGGGGCCGTGCTTGTAGCCAGAAATCCCCTTCCTAAATGGGCGGCACTCTTAAATAGCGCTGTTGCAGTCATCACAGACACAGGAGGTGTCACAGGTCATATGGCGGCCGTGGCTCGCGAATTCAAGGTTCCCGCCCTTTTTGGAACTTCAACCGCCACGGAGTATATCCGTAATGGAGATCTCGTTACGGTCGATGCGACCGGCTGCGCAGTCTATGCAGGCAGGGCGGAGTCTCTCCTTGAAAAGGAGGCTGAAAAGACAAGTTTGATGAAGGGAAGTCCTGTTCATAACTCCCTGGGGAATGTCTTAAAATATATTGCGCCACTCAACCTTACCGATCCGGATGCATCGGATTTTACACCTGAAGGATGCCGGACTATACACGACATTATCCGCTTTGCTCACGAGATGTCCTTGTGTGAGCTTTTTGAGTTCAAAAAGGATGCTTCTTTCCCTGAGCATTTAGCCAGGAGGTTGGTTATTGATGTTCCTATGCAGTGGTGGGTTGTTGATCTGGGTGGTGGTTGTAGAGAAGGAACCGGGGGGGGGGGTACGATCGGGCTTGAAGATATAACCTCCGGTCCCATGCTGACATTGTGGAAGGGAATAACGGCTATTCCATGGAAAGGCCCACCGCCGATAGATACAAAAGGATTTTTTTCCGTCATGTATGGAGCGACGATGGACAGGAGTCTTGTTCCCGGCATACGTTCACGTTACGCTGACCGTAATTACTTTATAATATCCGGAAATTTTTGCCATCTCAGTTCGCGATTCGGTTTTCATTTTTCGACTGTGGAGGCTTTTTTCGGTGACAAGGTGGCGGAAAATTACATCTGTTTTAATTTTAACGGCGGCGGCGCCGATAACGTCCGCAGACAGCGAAGGGCCAACCTTATTAAGCTGATTCTGGAAAAATTCGATTTTTGGGTTCAGATCAAGGGCGACACAGTCTTTGCCCGGCTGGAGCGACAGGAAATACCTTTTTTGAAAGAAAGATTGAAGGTTCTCGGTCATCTTGTCATGCATACCAGGCAGTTGGATATGGTACTGTCTAACAGCGGAAGGGTGAACAAGTACGTGGAAAAAATACTAAAAGAAGTTTCTTCATTTGTGGATGTTTCCCAATAATGCAATAAAACGTTGTACTTAGCTCTCGATAGTTTTTAGAGGCATAATTTAAATTATCAATTCTATGAGCCAAAGTGCCTAAGATTAAGGAATTCTGCCATTTTATATAGGTTCTTTAATGCTATTAATGTACAAACGATACAAACTCTCTCTATCTTTGGATTATCAATCAGCACGCCGAAGGCGTACCACAACCTTAGGCACTTTAATATACTTTAGCTCACTTTAGGCACTTATAAGAGAATTACGCATGAATAAGGAAAAAGAATTACACCGATATTATACCGGCTTGCGCTCAAAGTTCATGGGTATCATTTTTTTCATAGCTTTTATTCCGTTAATACTTTTAGGCGGGACTACTTACCATTACTATAGCATCACGGTCAAGGAAAAGATCGGAAACGAATTAAAGCTTATAACGAAAAACAGAAAAGACACCATTGAGCTTTTTCTAAATGACAGGGCTAACAGCTTAAGTGTTCTGGCTTATACCCACCACTTTGACTACCTGGAAAAAAAAGAAAATCTGCACAATGTTTTTCAGTTATCAAAAATGGTTTCCAGTGCCTTTCAGGATATGGGTATAATTAACAGTGATGGTAAACAGGTTGCTTATATCGGGCCATATCAATTAACGGGTAAACAATACAGTTCGGCAGAGTGGTTTCAGGAAGTCATGAAAAAAGATGTCTATATCAGTAATGTCTTTCTTGGTTTTAGAAACATTCCCCATTTCATCATTGCCGTAAAAAGGATAGAAGATGGAAAGCCTTGGATATTACGGGTGACCATAGACATAAACATGATAAATGGTTTTATGAGCACAGCCCTTTTGGGTAAAGGCGGCGGTGACGCATATATTCTGAGCCGGGAAGGTATCTATCAGATAATCGGCGGCGGCGACGACCTGATACTGACTAAATCCGATTTCAAAATGCCTTCCGTGTTTCGAGGTATAAAAGAAACGGAAAAGCGCCAGAAAGGCAAGTCTGTTCTTTGTGCCAGTACCTGGTTAAAGAACAACGATTGGCTGATGGTAATCGAACAGGATTTAAAACATGAGCTGGGCCCTATGGCTCATGTTAAAAATACCGTTCTTCTCATCTTTATCATCAGCTCCTTCATTATAATTATCAGCACCGTTTTTATTACCAAGCGGGTATTTGCAAGATTGGAAAAAATCGACATGGAAAAATTGCAACTTAGCGAACAGCTTGTTCGCTCTGACAGATTAGCGGCCATTGGTAAATTAGCGAGCGGCATCGCTCATGAGATCAACAATCCCCTGGCCGTTATTGCTGAAAAGGCCGGCTGGATGGGAGACTTGCTGATCGAAGAGGATATAAAGAATAGCCCCAATTACAGTGAGCTATTCAAGTCTACTCAGGATATCAAAAAGCATGTTCAGCGGGGGAAGAAAGTTATCAGTCGTCTCATGGGATTTGCCCGCAAGGAAGATGTGGCGCATGAAAATGTAGATATAAATTCTGTCCTGGATGAAACACATGATTTCTTGAACAAAAAGGCAATGTTTCAGAATATAGCCCTAATGAAAGAATTCCAGCCTGACTTGCCAAGCATAGTCACTGACGGAGCCCAATTACAACAGGTCTTCATCAACATCGTGAACAATGCTATAGATGCAATTAATAAAGATGGCGTGATACGTCTCATTACAAAGGGGCAGGACGGAGGCGTTCTCGTCTCTATCGCTGATACGGGGCATGGTATGACGGAAAAAATTCAAAAAAAGATATTTGATCCGTTTTTTACGACTAAGCCGGTCGGTAAGGGCACTGGTCTGGGACTTTCCACCAGTTACAGTATAGTTGAAAAATTAGGCGGCCGGCTTACGGTCGAAAGCAAAGTCGGCGCGGGAACAACATTTCATATTACATTGCCTCCAACTTGTATTCAGGACACGAAAGTCTAAGTTCAGAGGAATTAGTCGAGTAGTCGAGTGGGGAAATGGTATCAATGATAATAGTAAAAACGTGAAGCGATTAACCTTGAACGGTGAACCTCTGAACCTTGAACCGTAACAATAATATAAAGGAGATAGAAAAATGCAAGAAATTCGGATGCTGCTAGTCGATGACGAGGATGACTTTAGAACAACTCTTGCTAAGAGACTGAAATTAAGAAAGGTCAACATCACTGATGTGGCAAGCGGCAACGAAGCCATAGAGCTGGTAAAACAGAATTCTTTTGACGTGGCTGTTATAGACGTCAAGATGCCCGGAATTGATGGCATTGAAACATTGAAGCAAATCAAACAGATCCAGCCGGCCATAGAGATCGTTATGCTTACAGGTCATGCATCGATCGGGTCTGGAATGGAAGCCATGAAATTAGGCGCCTACGATTATGTAATGAAACCCTGTGATATCGACGAACTGCTTATCAAAACAGGAGAGGCTTACCAGCACAAGCTGCTCAAGGAAAAAGAAAAATAACGCCGGATCGTATTTTCAATATCAATGAATGCTTTGCTGAAAGGCATATCGGCTCACATGACAGCATACACGAAACAATTAGATATAACTCTTTTTAATGATGCCATGGTTGACTGGTATATTAAAGAGTTTTTAAATAAATATTATGTGGAGGAATAGGGGAGAGATAACTGTAAAAACATATTAATGAAGTGGGTCTGGTTAGTAAAACATTCAATTGAGTTGCAATAGATTAATTTTTCTAACAACTTTGATAGGTAAAACAAAAAATGAAGGAAATGAGTGTTGCTATTGTGGGTGAGGGCCGAAAGGACAACCCACCGGTAAACAAAAAATTTTTAGAGTCCATTATCAATGGGATCAGAGATCAGATTATGGTTGTTGATAAGGATTACAGAATAGAAGAAGTAAATGAGACGCTTTTAAACAGGGTTGGAAAGAAAAAAAAGGAGATTATAGGCAGGCATTGTTTTCAGGTTCTTCATGATGAGGATAAACCTTGTAATATTCCGAATCATACCTGTCCCGCGCAGGAAGCGCTCAATACAGGCGAACCATGCGAAGTGCTTCATACCCATTATGAGGGTCGTAAAGTTTCATATTTCAGAGTGATAGCCTATCCAATGCTGGATGAAAATGGAGTTGTTACAAGAGTGATTGAAATGGCCAGAGATATTACCAGGTGGAAAAAGAGCGGAGACCATCTCTATCATGTACAAAAATTGATATTTTTAGGCAAACTGGCATCCGGCCTTGCCCATGAACTCAATAATCCAGTAGGAGTAATACTGGGCTTTGCAGATCTTCTGTTAGAAAGGATGGAACCCGGGAGCAAGGATTTCGATATGCTCAAAACCATAGAAAGACAAGGGCTAAATTGTAAAAGAATTGTCGAAAATCTTTTAAGTTTTGCGAGACATCCTGACTCTACCGAATATTCTACTAACGTAACTGCAAGTATTGAAAAAGTGTTTTCATTGGTTGAAGATATATTGCTTACTGAAAATATTTCCATAGTTAAGAACTATGCAAAAGATCTTCCTAATGTAAGGGGGAATTCTATACATCTGCAGCAGGTATTTATCAATTTGATTACAAATGCTGTTTCATCCATGCAGGGAGGAGGCTGTTTGACCATTTGTACCAGACTCAACGACTCTGGTAATGGCGTAGAAATAGTTTTCAAAGATTCTGGATACGGTATTAAAAAAGAATACAGAGACAAGATATTTGATCCCTTTTTCACCACAAGAGATGTCGGCGACGGGACTGGATTGGGACTTTCGGCCAGTTACGGTATAGTGTCCAAGTATGACGGGGACATAACCTTTGAGACTATGACCGAAGAAGAAGACAAAGATAAAAAAGGCACAACTTTTACTGTTGTTTTACCGGTTGTTTCATTTGATGACTGATGATTTTTTTCATATCAAGGGTATTTTCTTGAGGATAAAGTGTTTAAAATAAAAGGATATTATAAAGAAAAATACTTTAATATAAGAAGGGCCATAGTCGTTGTAGGTGCTCTCATCATTGTGCTTCTTATGGTAGCCGTATATCTCGGCATAACCAGTTCCAGGCAGATGAAAGAGATTATCTGTGAGGATTTTAATCAGCAGCAGTTGGTATTAGCCAGGTATGCTGCAAGCAGAATGGAACATAGTCTTGATTATATTCAGCGTGAGCTTTCACTTTTAAACCTTTCTCCTTCAATTCAATATCTTGAGAAGGTTTCCTGGGCAAAGCGGATGAATATAACATTATCCGGTGTTAAGGAAGAAGGGGTGTTTGAAATAAAGCTAATAGACCGGAGCGGAAAGACAGCGTATATTGTTGATAATAGAGGGGCGTCACTTGTTATCCAGGGTGATTTTTCAAATGCGGATTATTTTAAATGGGCCATCAGGAAGGAAAGTAAAGATAGAATTTATTGCTGTGAAATCATGGGAGCGAGTCCGCAGTATCCTGATAAACTTGTCATGCTTTTGGCTACACCTACTTATGAGGAATCAGTTGACGAGGCGCATCCTGTACCCACGGGGCGTCTGTCCGGGGTGCTTATATTTGCTGTTGACATAACATATTTGGTCAAACAAGCTACTCAAGAAATAATAATGGGTAAAACCGGATATGCATGGGTTGTAGATAAAAGAGGTGTCTTCCTCTATCATCCCCAAAGAGCCTTTATCGGAGAGGATGCCTTTAAAATCCGTGAGATGAAAAAGCCCAAAATATCTTTTGCCAAAATTAATATGATTCAAAAAGAAAGAATGCTTAAAGGTAAGGAAGGCACAGGCCAGTATATCTCAGGATGGCACCGGGGTATAGAAATCGAGATGGAAAAGTTAATTGCATATACACCTGTTTATTATCGCGGTGAATGGTCATGGTCTGTGGCTGTAGTATCACCCATGAGCGAGGTAGAGGGTGTTATTCATTCTGTATATATACGCCAGTTTTATATTCAGGGCACTATAATATTGGTCATTATTCTGGGTTGCATGTATGTGATCGGCTTTGAGAGGCGTTGGGCCAATGCCCTGGAAGAAGAGGTAAGGGAGAAAACAAAAAATCTGGCGGAGTTTTTAGAAGAGCTGAAAAAATCGGAGGAAAAATACAAAACCCTTGTTGAAAGCGCGCAGGACCTGATATTTACAGTTGATAAAAACGGGAAGTTCCTTTCAGTGAATAGATGCGCGGCAAATTTTTTTAAGGACAGCCAGGATAATTTGACAGGAAAAAACATGTACGATCTTTTTGACGAAGAAAGTGCAAAATTACAGATGGGTTTTGTTGAACAGGTATTTAAAAGCGGAAATAATATTAATGTAAAATATCCTGTTAAATCCGGCAACCGCGATTATTGGTTTACCAGCAACTTCGTTCCCCTTAAGGATGAATCCGGAAAAGTTTATGCCTCTTTGGGGATTTCAAGGGATATTACAGAACGTAGGAAACTGGAGGAAGAACAGATATATAATACAGAAAAATTGGCCTCACTTGGAAAACTGACTGCCGGCGTTGTCCATGAACTCAATCAGCCGATAGCGGTGATTTTAGGTTTTACAGATATTCTTTTAGAAAAAATAGAATCCAGCACCAAAAATCATGAGATTCTCGAAACAATAGAAAGGCAGGCTCAAAACTGCAAAAAAATTATCGAGAGCATTTTAGGCTTTGCCAGATATCCGGATAAAACCGAATATTCATCAAATGTAAACGAAAACCTTGAAAGAGTGCTTTCTGTGGTTGAGAATGTTTTGGTTACAGAAAAGATAATTTTAAAAAAGAATATTACCACAGACTTGCCCAAAGTTAGAGGAGATTCAGGCCATCTGCAGCAGGTTTTCATGAATTTAATCGCCAATGCTGTTGCTGCTATGCAAGGTGGAGGGACTTTGACTATTTCTACCGGATTGAATTCTTCGGGCAGTAAGGTAGAAGTTGTTTTTATAGATACAGGCCACGGTATTAAAAGAGAATACAGAGACAAAATACTAGATGCCTTTTTTACAACAAAAAAGAGAGGGGAAGGTACAGGACTGGGGCTTTCGGTCAGTTGTGGTATTGTGTCTAAGTATGGGGGAACCATAGATTTTGAGACAGTGGCTGAAGAAGAGGATAGGGAGAGGATGGGTACAACTTTTATAGTAACCTTGCCAGTTGTTCCCTCAGGGAAATAGTAGGACCTAAACTCAATCTAATTCAAGCATTTTTTTAAAAAGGAGGTATGATGGCCGCGAGAATTTTAATTGTAGATGATGAGCTGGACATGCTTGCTCTTCTCGCCATGATTATTTCAGAAAAGACAGAACACAAGGTAACTACCACCAATAATCCTTTGGAGGTAGTTCAATTTGTGAAAGAAAGAGAATATGATATAATTATAAGTGATCTAAAAATGCCAGGCATGGATGGCATAGAACTTATCGCTGAGATAAGAAAGATAGATCAATACATCCCGATACTGGTTATTACGGCTTATGGTTCTATTGAGTCAGCAGAAGAGGCAATAAACAAAGGAGCCTATGATTATATTACAAAACCCTTTCGCAAAGAACAGATATTGATTGCAATTGATAGAGCGCTGGAATGGAAGAAGATGAGGAAGGAAATTAGCGAGCTAAAGGAAGAAAAGAAGCAATAGTAAATTTTATTTAATTGCAGGGCCGACTAAATATGACCCTGCAATTAAATGTATATGATGTTAATGGCTTAATGTTCCAGCCTCAGGCCCCATCCTTCAAACATGAAAAGAACGGTAAAACCATACCACAGCGTGCAAACTACATAAAAGACTAGAAAAAATACAACAATCCCTATTTAAATTTGATAATAATTATTAAAAAATATGCTCATTGCTCAATTATAATTTTATGTCCATGTCTGATAATAATCTTTTATATTCCTTTTTTCTGCTGGAGGGACTTTTTCAGAGCTATATTTTCCTGTGTGAGCTTTTGCCATTCCATGGCCTTATCAATTGTCATAAGTATCCGTTCTTTACGGAACGGCTTGGATATATAGTCAAAAGCGCCTTTTCTGGTTGCTTCTATTGCAGCTTCAATGGTTGCATATGCTGTCATGATTACCACAACAGCGGAGGGTTGAATGTTTTTTACCATATCAAGGATAGCTATCCCATCCATCTTTGGCGTTTTCAAATCAGTTATTATAATATCAAATTACTGTTTTCTCAGCAGTTCTACTACCTTCAAAGGATCGTATTCTTTTTAAGAGGACAAGCATGTCTTTTTCATCATCAACTATTAAAATTTTTCCTTCCATAATCAGTCCTGTTTAATTCTGAGTGTAATGGTAAAAGTGGTTCCTTTTGAGTTATTATCTGAGCTGGCTGTATTGCTTTCACAGGAAATAGTTCCCTCGTACTTAGTTACAATGCCGTGACTTACAGATAGACCTAACCCCGTGCCTTCCCCTTCACTCTTTGTTGTAAAAAATGGATCAAAAATTTTATCCATGTATTCAAGCAAGATACCATGTCCATTATCGCGGACAATTACAAATACCTTTTCATTATCAGCATCAAGAACCGAACTTATCCACAAGATACCTCCATTTTTCATTGCAGCCGTTGCATTATTAACCAGGTTCAGTATTACCTGCTGCATTTGTCGTAAATCACCTTTAACTTCAGGAAGATCCGGCGCGAGGCTTAATCGAAGCTCAATGTCGTTCATGTCCAATGAGTGTTTAACCACATCCATGATATTTCTGATAGATTCATTGATATCACAGTGTTCGTAAAGGCCCTCTCCATGACGAGCAAATCTCAGCAGGTTTTCCACTACTGCCTTGCAATGAAGGCCGTGGTGTTCAATTGTTTTCAGGTCTTGATAACCCTGGCTGTTTTTTTCGCATTTTTCCAGGAGAAGATCGGTAAAACCCAGGATAATACCGAGAGGATTATTAATCTCGTGTGCAACCCCCGCGGCTAAGGTACCCATTGAGGCTAGTTTTTCGGTATTAACTAGCTGGTTTTCTAATTTTTTACTTTCAGTTATATCTTTGGCAATGCAAAGAACAGATCGCACATTCCCTTTTTCATCTTTATGAGGCATAAAATTGGCATTAAGCAAAACCTGATGTTTTCCTGTTGTTACCATAAAGTCATCACGGACGGTTTTACCGACCTGAAAAACATGCTTAATAATGCCAAGCTGTTTTTCGGCAACTTCTTTTGAAAAAAGGTTTGACAGAGGCTGACCAATAAATTGGGAAGGAGTCCCACCGAAAAAAGCAGCTGTAAAGGTATTTAATGATCGGAAATGGCCTGAGTCATCAACTGTAAAGATAAAATCTTCAGCACTCTCTACCAGGCTCCTGTACCTTTCATCGCATCGTTTGAGTTCTTTGGATTGTTCTGCAATCTGATTTTGAAGGATGCGGGAGTGCCATTGATCATAAAATAAAGCTCCGGCCATTCCTATCAGTAGAGCAACAATACCTGTGCCTTGAATCCAGAACAGGCTGTTAGCTCCGACACAGGTTTTTTGAATGCTCATCATAAGCGTTAAAATAAAACACAAAAAGGCTATAAACCAGGAAATAATTAAGGCGGTTTTGTTTAGTTTGAGTTTGTTTTCTAAATCCATTTGTAACTACTCATCATGGCATCTTATCATATCCACGAACAAGGACCTCCCTTGGCTTGACGCCGTCTGAAGGCCCGACGATTCCTTCCTTTTCCATCATTTCAATAATGCGGGCCGCTCTGTTATATCCTATGCGCAAATGACGCTGAATCATAGATATCGATGCCTGCTTTGTCTTTGTAATGAGGGCTACGGCATCATCATATCTTTCGTCGTATTCCTGATTATCTGATACTGCCTTTTCTTTGACAACCATTTCTATTATTGACTGATCATATTCAGGTTTTTTCTGGTTTTTCAAAAATTCCGTAATTTTTACAATCTCTCCCTCTGATATAAACGCCCCGTGGATACGCTGAATGCCGGCTGCTCCAGGAGGCACAAAAAGCATATCACCGTTTCCCAGTAAATTTTCAGCCCCGTTTGCATCAATTATAGTTCTTGAATCAGTCTTGGATGAAACCTGAAAAGAAAGACGGGTAGGAAAATTCGCCTTGATTATGCCGGTCAGTACATCCACCGAAGGCCTCTGAGTGGCAAGCAATAAATGAATCCCAGCTGCCCTGGCCATTTGTGCAAGTCGTGTCAATGCCACTTCAACATCCCGTGAAGCCACCATCATAAGATCTGCAAGCTCATCAATTATGATAATGATATACGGCATTTTTTTCAGGGAATCCCCTTCTGCTTTCCCACTTTCCTTTTCTACCTTCCTGTTATACTGATTTATGTTTCTTGCTTTTTTTTCGGAAAGCATTTCATATCGTTTTTCCATTTCATGCACAGCCCAGAATAGCGCATTAGTCGCTTTTTTGACATCTGTTACCACAGGAATAATAAGGTGCGGAATGCCATCATAACTTGAAAGTTCTATCCTTTTTGGATCAATCATGATGAATTTTACATCTTCAGGATTTGCCTTGTACAATATGCTGCAAATCATGGCATTTAAGCCCACGCTCTTGCCTGTTCCGGTTGCGCCCGCAATTAACAGATGCGGCATGCTGTGCAGATCTGACACAACAGGCTCGCCGATAATATCCTTCCCAAGGCAGATGGTCAGGTAAGACTTGGATTTTTCAAAAACAGAGGAGATAATAATGTCCTTAAATCCAACTATCTCTCTTGTGCTATTTGGAATCTCAATTCCGATTGCCGCCTTTCCGGGAATAGGGGCCACGATTCTGATGCTTGTCGCTCGAAGAGCAAGGGCCAGATCGTCTGTTAAGCTGACTATTTTATTGATCTTCACACCAGGCGCGGGCTCATATTCAAAGGTTGTAACAACAGGGCCTGGTAATATGGCAACAACTTTTCCTTTAACGCTAAAATCTTCAAGCTTTTTTTCAAGGAGTTTTGACTGCATTTGTAAATTTTCATCATCGGCGGAAATCGGGGGAGATTGAAGGTCGTCGAGCAAATTGACGGAAGGCAACTGAAACCCTGTTTCACTATGCATGAATTCAAATACTTCCTGTTTTGGCGCCGGGGTATTTTTAATATGCCTTGCTTCAGGTGTTTTGATTTGTATTTTTTTTTCTTTTTTTATTTTTGAAAGCTTTTTAGCCTTTAATTTTCGTTCTTTCCATATGATAATTAATGTTTTTATGCGGTTTGAAACAACAATGGCCACCCTCCAGCAGAGCCTTATAAAGTTAATTATGGAAAAACCGGTGGCGAGAATAAAACCGATTGTCCACACAAAGGTTAGTATAATAACAGCGCCTGTGGAATTGGCATATTTTACAAGAAATGATTTTAGCGGAATGCCGATTATGCCGCCTGATGAAAATTTACTTCCAAAAATGAGGTAATGGTTTTGCTGAAATGCCAGAAGACTCCCTGTTGTTATAACAAGCAGAATGCCGCCGACTATCGTTAAAACAACCGCTCTGCAGGGATGCTTGCAAAAGAAATGAATGCTCGCAAAAAGCAATAAAATCGGAAGCCAGAATGCTCCCAGCCCAAACAGACCTATAAAAACGCTTGCCAAATGGGATCCAAACACCCCAAAAAGGTTGTGAGTAGAGCCTAAAGCCTTTGCATTGTGAATCGAAGGGTCTGCCGGGCTGTAGGATAAAAGACTGCCCAGCATAAAAATAACCAGAAAAAACAGCAGGATTCCTATGATTTCTTTACGCATAAGTTTCTTTGTAACCGTTCACGGTTTTTTCTAATGAACCATGCAACGATTGAAGCATTTTGGATATGGATTTCAACTCTTGAATTAATTCTTTCGCATCTAAATCAGAAAATATATTAACCTCATTCTCCCCTGCCTTCTGTTTTTTTCAACCGTGAACCGATAACTGTAAACTGCAAACGGTTGCTTTTTTTATTATATTTCAATAATAAAGGGGAATATAATCGGATGTCTTTTTATTGTAAAATAGAAATACTCCTTTAGATCCCTTTGAATCCTCGATCGTATCTTATCGATCCGATCCGGCCCTTCAGGCTCCATTTCTTCTATGATTTCCAGGATAACACACTTGGCATCTTCCAGAAGATGCCCTGTTTCAGTTTCAAACACAAAACCACGGGAAACAATTTCAGGCCCGTATACCACAATCCCTGTTTCTTCGTCGAAGGCCATGGTTACAGCAACAATACCATCTTCTGACAGAATGCGTCTTTCCTTAAGTACGCTCCAGCCCACATCTCCGATGCCTTTACCGTCAATTAGCACGCGGCCTGTTAAAACTTTTTCTTGAACTCTTCCCCCATTTTCATCAAACTCAATTACCTGACCGTTTTCAGCAAAAAGGATCCTGTCCTTTGAAATACCAACCTGCTCAGCCAGCCGTGCATGAAGGATTAAATGCCTGAATTCCCCGTGAATCGGAACAAAATATTTCGGCTTAGTCAAATTGATCATCTGCTTTAATCCTTCTTGAAAAGCATGGCCTGACACGTGGATATCAGATATTTTCTCATAAATAACATCAGCCCCTCGTCTGTAAAGGCTGTTAATAATCTTAGCAATTGCTTTTTCGTTTCCTGGAATGAATTTTGATGAAAGAACAACCGTATCATTTCTCTTGATCGTTATCCGCATATGTCTGCCGTCGGCCATTCTGGAAAGGGCGGACATGGGTTCTCCCTGGCTTCCGGTGGTGATTATTACTATTTCATCATCAGGAAAGTCGTTAATCTGCTTAACATCGATTTCCGTTCCTTTAGGAACGCTAATATAACCAAAATCTTTTGCAATCCTTACATTTGTTTTAATGCTTCTTCCGTCAAAGATGACCTTTCTGCCTTTTGCCTTTGCAATATCGATCATCTGCTGTATCCTGGTAATGCTGGAGGCAAAAAGGGCGACAATTAATCGTCCGCTGCTCTGTTCAGTAATATTTGAAAGTGTCTCGCCCACCTTCTGGTCTGAGATAGGATGTCCCTCCCTTTCAACATTTGTTGAATCCGACATCAGCAGCAGAACACCCTCCTCGCCGCACTGGGCAAACCTGTTTACGTCGGTCATTAAGCCATCAATCGGGGTCTGAGAAATTTTAAAATCACCTGTATGGACAACAAGACCAAAAGGGGTTTTAATGGCAAGACCCACCCCACCCACAATGCTGTGACAGACACGGATAAACTCAATCTCAAAAACACCTAATCTAAGCTTTTCGCAAGGAGAAACTTCATGCAATGATGCGGCTGACAGGATGCCATGTCCTTTAAGTTTTTGTTTTACGATACCCAGAGTAAAGGGGGTCCCAAAAACAGGCACATTTATTTCCTTGAGCAGATAAGGCAAAGCACCGATATGATCTTCGTGCGCATGAGTTAAAACAATCCCTGAAAGCTTGTGCTTATGCTTTCTGATATAATCAAAATCAGGAATTACAATGTCAATGCCAAGCATATAGTCTTCAGGAAACATTAACCCCGCATCAACCACAAAAAGGCTATCACCATACTCAAAGGCCATCATATTCAGGCCGATTTCTCCCAGACCGCCCAGCGGTATTATCTTTAACATTACGACAAATCTCTTTTCCTGTTATAAAATGATTCACAGACGACATATCTGACTTTTTTCAGAAGATCATCCTTTGTCTTCATGGCATACTCTGCTGATTCAATCGGCTTCTTTAACTCCAGCACCACCTTTCCTGGTCTTACAAAAACCCTGTTTTTAAGCATAAGCGGCCATAAGCCATGAATAATAACCGGAACAATCGGCACGCGGGAATCAACAGCTAAAACAAAACCACCCTTTTTGAAGTGGCTGATATTTCCGTCAGAGCTGCGAGTGCCCTCTGGAAAAATTAAAACCGAAACTCCGTTTCGAATAATCCTTGCCGCATTTCTTAAGCTTTTAAATGCAGACTTGCGATTGGATCGGTCTATGCTTATCTGGCCTGCCTTTCCCATGGCATAGCCGAAAACAGGTATTTTGAAAAGTTCCGCCTTTGCAAGCCATCTAAACTGAACAGGAAGATGTGCCTGAAGAATTGGAATATCAAAGTTCCCCTGGTGGTTGGCCATGTATATGTAAGACTTGGAAGGATCTATGTTGGAAAGACCGATAACCTTAACCTTGATAAAGCTTGCAGCAAGTATAAATCGCGCCCATATTGCCGCAACCTTATTCGACATATCACTATTTTTTGTTATAAAAGAAACAATAATTGCCGAAATACTGAAAAAAATTGTTACAAGCACAACCCATATAGCAATTAACGGGGTTCGTATCATAGTGATATCAGTTGATCATGTTTTGATCTCAAGCTTCTCGAATATAGCATCAATAGTTTGAATAAACCAGTTACGCTGTTTTTCTGTTGCATAGCCGACACAGTTGCATCTAATTATATTTTTACTGCGTACCAGAAGTTCGCAGGCCATAATCATTGGTCCTAAATTAACAGCAAAATAAAATGGCTGACATTCGGTATGCTCTGTTTGGACATTGCTAAGGATATCCCGGTCAAGTGGTAGCCAGTAAATACCATCTATACCGGCAGCGTCAAAATTCTTATCCAGATAAGCCCGGATTTTTTCATAATCCACTGGTCTCAACTCATCGATTACATACTGTTTCATAATAACAAAACTATCACAGTTAATTTTTACCTGCAAGACGAATGTTAAATTGAGTATTTTGCAAAGGCCTCAAACTCTTACTAAAATACACTATACCATATATTGTATTTATGCAACAAAATTATACAGCAATTTGTGCTTTTTGCTTTACAAGTCAAATGTTTCTTGTTATTTATTTTAAATTTAGACTTAAATGCTTTTTGAGACCTTAAACCAATAACACAGGAGATTTCCCTGTATGAAACTTAAAAAGTTGGAAATAGCAGGATTTAAATCGTTTTCCGATAAAACCTCCATTGAATTTCATCCTGGTATTTCAGCGATCGTCGGCCCAAATGGTTGCGGCAAAAGCAATATAGTTGATGCGCTAAGATGGGTTATGGGAGAACAAAGCGTAAGACAACTCCGCGGAAAATCTATGGAAGATGTCATATTCGCCGGTTCAAACGGAAAGCCTGTATTGAATATGGCAGAGGTTGCCTTAACAATTTCCAACGACAATGGCGATTCTCCCGCAGAATTAAAGGACTTTACGGAAATTATGTTAACAAGACGCCTTTACCGGTCAGGCGAAAGCGTCTATTCGATAAATAAACAGGCCTGTCGCCTCAAAGACATACATAATATATTTATGGGAAGCGGCATGGGGGCAAAATCGTACGCCGTAATTCAACAGGGGAATATAGGCGCAATTACTGAAGCAGGGCCGGAAGAAAGAAGGGCTTTTATTGAGGAGGCGGCAGGAGTTACCCGTTATAAGAACCAGAAAAATGAAGCTCTTCGAAAAATATACAGTACCAACCAGAATCTTTTACGTGTTGCAGATATAATTGCCGAAATAAAGCACCAGATGGCCACCCTGAAACGTCAGGCAAAAAAGGCGGAAATTTACAAAAATTATCAGAACAGTATCATGCAGATAGACATTCTCATCGGGCTTTATTATTATGACGATTACACCATGCAGATAGAAAAAACCGATCTTTTGTTAAAAAGCCTTAATGACACAAATATTGGGCATACATCAAAACTAAAAAAACTTGATGCTGCTGTAGAAGAAATTAAATTTCAACACTTACAGAAAGTACAGGAAATTTCGGATCAGAAAACCCGTAAATTTGAGCACCAACGCGCTATAGACAAAATTGAAAATGATCTGGGCCATCTCCGCAGAGACATTGAAAGGCTTGGCAATGAAGCCGGGGAATTTGAGATTAATCGTAAAAACCTGGAAGAAAAAAACCAAAACATTTTATCTGAAATCGATAAGGTTAAAAATCAGAACAAAAGCCTGAAAGAAGAAATAAAAAATGCTACATATACGTTGGGCCTTAAACAGTCTGCATCAAAAGAAATTAAAGATAAATTATCAGAACTCGGTCAGCAAATAGAAGCTTATAAAACAAACCTTATGGGCATTGTTGCAAGAGAGGCACAATATAAAAATATTTATCAAAATGCCGTGAATAACAAGGAAAGCCTTAATGGGCGTCTAAAAAGAACCAAAGAGGAAAAGGCTGCCGCAAGCAGTAAGATAATATCAACACAACACCTGGAAACCAAAGCCAAAAGCCGACTTAATTCTTTAACAGCTGAAGCTGGAGAAATAGGCCGGCGTATTGATACTATGCAGAAACGACTTGCTGAAAAAAACAATCTGCTTGGTAAACAGGTTAAACTGGTTCAGACACTGGATATTGAACATAATAAGGTCAGATCACAATACTTAACCTTAAAGAAAATGGAAGATAACTTTGAGTGGTATAAAGATGGCGTCAGGGCCATAATGAAAGCTCAAGATCAAACCCCTGGGGGTCAAAGCGGCAACACGCAGGAAAACCAGCATAAACTTGCTGCTGATGCCATCGGCCTGATAGCGGATATTATCGAGCCGGAACCCTCCTTTGAAACAGCGGTAGAAGCCGTTCTTGGAGAATCTCTTCAATACATTCTTGTAAAGGATCAAGAAGCAGCGCTTTGCTTTATAAACTATCTTCAATCAACAAGTGCTGGTCGTAGCGGGTTTATTCCGGTTTCATCCATCAAGCAAATAGATTTTAGCCATGAAAAAATGCCGGATGTTCAAAAAAGGCTGATAAATCATGTTTCCATAAAGCAGGGATTTGAAAAAATAATTGAAGCTGTTTTAGGGAATGTAGTTGTTGCTTCTGATATCAAAGAAGCCATAACAGAATATAACAACAACGATCTATTGCAAACCATTGTTACCAAAAACGGCGATATTGTCTCCAATCAGGGTATTATGATCGGTGGAAGCAAAGACAATGGAATCGGCATCCTTGCGAAAAAACAAAAGCTCAAAGAGCTTGAACTGCTTATTAACAGCTTGGAGCAGCAGCTGATAGCCGCCCGTAATGACCAAAAAGAGCTGGAAGCCGAAGTTCGCAAAATTGAAAGCAACATGCAAAGGGAGATAGAGCATAAAAGCGCTGTCAGGCAAAATGAAATTGAAGCAGAAAAATTCCTTTACAAGATAACTGAGGATCTGAAGCATGCCGGCAATCATCTTGAAATCGTATCTTTTGAGCAGGATCAGCTTCTGGATGAAAAAAACAACATTGATAAAGAAATAGCCAAATACAACAAAGAGCTGTTTGAAATCACAAACAGTGTAAAAACCGCTCAGGACAAAGTTGCGGAAACATCAAAAAAAATCGACTCTGTATCTTCTGAAATGGAAGGTTTTAATCAGCGTATCATGGATCTCAATCTTGAGCTAACCGCCTTAAATGCAAAACTGGAAAACAGCAATAATACTTTAAGGCGGCTTGAAGAATTTTCTGATGACGGAGTAAAGCAGCTCGGGCAACTTTCCCTGGAAATTAAACAAAAAAATCAAAAGAGAGAGACTTTAAAACAAAAAGTTGTTGAATATGAACAGAGTCTTTCCAGCATGTATAATGATATGAAATCCCTTGAACAGGCGCTTGAAAGCAATAAGGCTGAATATCAAAACATAGCTGCCCAACTCCAGGAAAACGACGGCATTGTATCTGATATACATAGCAAGCGTAAAGATGTCTTGCAAAAAATCCAAATGCTTGAACTTGAGCAATCACAGCGTCATATAAAGCAGGAGGCCATTTCAGGCCGCTTGGCGGAACTTTATCATAAACCCCTTTCACTACTAAGGCCGAATGCATCTGAAATCCCGGAAATGCCTGTAGATAAGATGGAAGATAAGCTCGCAGAGTATAGAAAAAAGATTGCAAATATCGGCGATGTTAATCTTGCAGCTATTAAGGAATATAAACAACTCGAAACCCGTTTTGATTTCATGAATAATCAGTATAACGATCTGGTTAAAGCGCTGGAAGATCTTCAAAATGTGATTAAGAAAATAAACAAAATTACGCAAAAACGTTTTATTGATACTTTCAACCTGATTAATACAAAATTAAGTGAGGTTTTTCCACAGCTTTTTGATGGCGGCTCGGCCAGTCTTATCCTCACACATCCAAACAATCTGCTGGAAACAGGGGTGGAGCTGATGGTCCATCCACGAGGGAAAAAACTTACCAGAATAAGCCTTCTGTCCGGAGGAGAAAAAGCCCTTAGTGCTATTGCCTTTATCTTTTCCATATTTTTAATTAAGCCCACATCCTTCTGCCTTATGGATGAAATCGATGCGCCGCTTGATGACGCCAATATCTTCCGGTTTAATGATCTGCTGAAAATTATTGGATCAAAATCTCAGATTATTATGATCACTCATAATAAAAAGACTATGGAATTTGCTGATATGCTGTTCGGCGTCACTATGGAAAAGCAGGGTATTTCCAAGATTGTTTCAGCAAATTTGGCGTAGCCCAAATTAGTCGCCTACTTAATCCTTAATCGCTCAACCAATTGCGGAGCAAAGCAGAGCTAATCATGGTTTTTAACTGGTTAAAAAAGAATAAAGATAATCATATTTTGCCAAAGCAGGAAACAAAGGCTAAAGCAGTCGATCCAGCAGTGTCCATCGGTTTTTTAAAACACTTAAAACAAGGTCTGGCCAAGACCCGCGAAATTCTTACAACAGATATTGACCAGCTTTTTGCAGGCAACAGAAAAGTTGATGATAATTTGTTGGAAGAGCTTGAAGAGATTCTGATTACCTCCGACATAGGAGTTCAGACAAGCATGGACATTATAGAGAGGATTGCAAAAAAAACTGCAAAAATATCTGGTCCTGACCAGATGAAAGATGCGTTGCGAGAGGAAATATTCTCCATTCTTAATATGCATTCGCTGCTTCCGTCATCTGGAAAGACCACCTCTAAACCTCACGTTATAATGGTAATAGGTGTTAACGGTGTCGGCAAAACTACTACCATAGGGAAACTGGCGGCAAAATATACTGCCGAAGGGAAAAAGGTTCTAATTGTCGCTTCTGATACCTTTAGGGCAGCGGCGATAGAACAGCTTTCAATATGGGCTGATAGAGCAGGCGCAGAAATAGTAAAACACAGGGATAATGCAGATCCTGCTGCTGTTGCATATGATGGTATAGAAGCAGCAATTGCCAGAGGGGTTGATGTTGTGCTTGTAGATACCGCAGGAAGGCTTCACACAAAGATAAACTTGATGGAAGAGCTTAAAAAGATTAAGCGGACTATTTCTAAAAAGCTTCCTGATGCGCCGCATGAAATCCTGCTGGTACTTGATGCAACAACCGGACAGAATGCTCTTTCTCAGGCTAAAGTGTTCTACGATGCGGTCGGTGTTACCGGCATTGCTATTACAAAACTTGACGGAACAGCTAAAGGAGGCATGGTCGTCAGCATAAGCAGCTCTCTTCCAATTCAGCTAAAATATATCGGAATCGGAGAAAAAATCGACGACCTCAGGGAGTTTAATGCAGAGCAGTTTGTCGCCGCCTTGTTTTAACCGGTATTTGTTCATCGCGATGAATAGCATGGCCTTATAATACAGCTTTTGGGGGCTATCTCTGTTCGCATATGCAGCCACAAGGCATATTAACAGCATTGTATGCAAAAAAAGTGTTGACATTAATAATAACCTGCTATATTGCCTGCCGTAGTGGACTAAAAATCAGGTGCTTGCTCATGTATTAATAAACATAAAAAAAGGAGGTAAGATTACTATGACAAAGGCTGAATTGGTAGAAAATATGGCAAAAGATGCTGGCATTTCTAAAGTCGCGGCTTCAACAGCGCTAAATGCTTTTATGGATAGTATAACAAAGGCGCTTAAGAAAAAAGACGGCAAGGTTACGCTGGTAGGGTTTGGAACTTTTTCAAAAGTCCGTCGCAAGGCTCGCAAAGGACGCAACCCTCAAACAGGAGCGCCCATCAAAATCAAAGCTTGCAACGTTGTAAAATTTCGCCCCGGCAAAAAACTAAAGAGCTCCATCTAAACACAAAAAAATCAAGGTGGTTTATTGAGGATGTCTTAATCAAAAAATAAACCGCCTTGATTTTTTAATAAGTAATTTCAAATTTCTTAAACTCACCTTTATAATCTTCAAACTCTACATTCACACTCTTTACACAGGCAAGCGGCGGGCCTTTTCTGCACCACTCAAGAACCGATTTTACACTCTCTTCATCCCCTTCAAGCAGCGCTTCAACATTTCCGTCCCTTTTATTTCTCACCCATCCAAACACCCCTGCATGATCAGCCGCCTGTTTTGTCTCCATTCTAAAAAAAACACCCTGCACCCTGCCGGCAATTACCGTATGGGCTCTAATTTTTTTATCAGAACTGATCTTCTTTTCAGTATTCATTTTTCTTAACTTTTAGGTTTATGAAATAAGCCGACCGAAGTCGGCCTCAGGGATGTGAGTTTTTTATGGTTTAAATTTAATTATACCTGAGGCGGATTAGCGGACAATACACCTTTTTACCCATGATTTTGCTATAGATTTTAGATGCATCAGTTCATCGTCGCTGAAACTACATTCATCCCCATGGAAAAACTCAGGCTGCAATACCCCTGTGTTTTGGAATTTCTGCAGGGCATATAGCTTTGCTCCGCTGATAAGCCTGGAAATACTTTCAATAACATTCGCATCTATAAACGGTTTTATACAGGTGGTCCGGAATTCATAATCTATTTTTGACTCCATAATGATCCTTATGCTTGCGATTATATTTTCCGGACTGTATTTTTTTTCTATCAGAGGGAAATAACAAGTAGGGTCTGTTTTAATATCCATTGCAACATAATCAACAAGACCTTCGTCTATAAGGGCCTGAACAACCAGTGGCCGGCTTCCGTTTGTATCAATCTTTACAGGATATCCCATTTGTTTTGTTTTTCTGCAAAGCCGGATAAGATCTTTTTGAAGGGTGGGCTCCCCGCCGGAAATAACCACACCGTCTAAAAATTCTCTGCGGTTTTCAAGAAAATCATAGATGCTGTTTTCAGTTATATCGGAAGCAAGAAAGCCTCTTGCAAGGTCTGGATTGTGGCAATAAGGGCAGGTAAAATTACACCCTGAAAGAAAGAGCACACAACTTATCTTGCCGGGATAATCGATAAGGGAATTTTTTTGCAAACCACCTACAACCATAACTTATGCTACCTTAAACGTTTTTCTCATCTTAAACTCAGCCTGCTTGCCGTCATTCCACTGCGTTACTGGCCGTAAATAGCCTACCACCCTGGAATAGATTTCGGTCTTCTGTTTACAGGCAGGACATATTTCCTGCTCGCCATTCAAATACCCGTGTGACGGACATACGCTGAAGGTCGGTGTAAGGGTGAAATATGGGAGCCGGAAATTATTTGATACCTTTTTGATCAGACTTTTAATAGCCATGGTGTCGCTTACCAGTTCTCCGAGGAAGATATGCAGCACAGTGCCTCCAGTATATTTTGCCTGGAGACTTTCCTGGAGCATCAGGGTTTTGAGGATATCATCCGTATAGTTGACGGGAAGCTGGGTAGAGTTTGTATAGTATGGGGCTCCCCCTTGCTGGTAGTTATTCTCATTGGCGCAAATAATTTCAGGGAACCTTTTTTTATCAAGCAACGCCAGGCGATATGAAGTGCCTTCTGCCGGCGTTGCCTCCAGATTAAACATCTCGCCTGTTTCCTGCTGTATCTGTGCTATCATGTCACGGATAAAATCCATGACCTTTAGTGAAAACTCCTGACCATTTTTACCGGTAATATCTTCGCCTAAAAAGTTTAAGCATGCTTCATTCATGCCGATAATTCCGATAGTGGAAAAATGGTTTTTCCAGTAAAGACCGGTGTTGTTTTTAATTTCTCTTAAATAAAATTTTGTGTAAGGATAAAGGTTTCTTTCTGTAAATTTTTCAAGGACCTTTCTTTTTATAGCCAGACTGTCCTTTGCAAGAAGTATTGTCTTTGTTAAACGAGCAAAGAAGTCCTTTTCGTTTTGAGCCAAATATCCTATGCGCGGGAGGTTTATGGTTACCACCCCAATCGATCCTGTAAGGGGGTTTGCTCCAAACAGACCACCCCCTCTTTTTAAAAGCTCTCTCTTATCAAGTCGTAAACGGCAACACATTGACCTGGCATCATCAGGTGACATGTCTGAATTTACAAAGTTGGAAAAATAAGGGATTCCATACTTGCCGGTCATTTTCCAGATCGGTTCAAAATTAGGATTATCCCAGTCAAAATCCGCTGTGATGTTATAAGTCGGAATGGGAAATGTAAAAACCCTCCCCTTTGCATCCCCTTCCATCATTACCTCGGCAAAGGCTTTGTTTAACATGTCCATTTCCGGCTGGAAGTCCGAGTATGTCTCATCCTTTTCAACTCCGCCTATGATTACAGGATGATCTTTTAAAATAGAAGGCACATGAAGATCCATGGTAATATTGGTAAATGGAGTTTGAAATCCTACACGTGTCGGTATATTAATATTAAAAACAAACTCCTGCATAGACTGTTTTATCTCTTTATAATTCAGGTTGTCATACCGGATAAAAGGGGCTAAGAGGGTGTCAAAGCTTGAAATAGCCTGGGCGCCTGCTGCTTCACCCTGCAATGTATAGAAAAAGTTTACGATTTGCCCCAGAGCCGATCTAAGATGTTTGGGCGCGGCGCTTTCCACCTTGCCTTTAACCCCCTTGAATCCCTGCTTTAGAATATCTTCCAGATCCCATCCAACACAATAAATCGAAAGCAGGCTCAGGTCGTGTATGTGAAGATCCCCATTTTTATGGGCATGCCTGAACTCCTGGGGATAGATGCGGTTAAGCCAGTATTCTTTTGTAATATCGGATGATATATAATTGTTAAGCCCCTGAAGGGAATAGCACATGTTGCTGTTTTCCTTAATTTTCCAGTCTAATTTCTGGATATAGGTATCAACAAGATCAATATTTGCTTTTGTTGCAATGTTTCTTATCTGCGCATGCTGTTCCCTGTATAGAATATAAGCTTTTGCAGTTTTATAAAATGGAGAATCAAGCAACACCCTTTCAACAACATCCTGTATCTCTTCTACTCCTGGAGCAGGATCAAGGTGGATTTCATGAGCCAAGGTCAGAACTCGAAGGGTCAGCTTTTTTGCCTCTTTTTCCCCGAATTCTTCTGTTGCTTTACCCGCCTTGGCAATCGCGGCTGTAATCTTTGACGAATCAAATGGTACTATCCTTTTGTCCCGTTTTTTTATCTTTTCAAGCACTTTTATTTTCCTTTCCGGTAGGTTAAGCCTTTTGCAAACAAAATTACTACAATTCTACAACATGCTGTATGTCTGTCAACAACTAAATCAACATATTGTGCCTTGGATCAAAAGGCGCTAATGTGAATTGCAAAGAATAACAATAGAGTAGGAATATTTTTCTTTTTTCTGCAGGATTTTTTATTTATTTCATGCCGGTGCCGGGTGCTGGATGATTGCTTTGAGCTTTCATGTTTCCGCTCTCAACATGTCCCATATTATGCTTTTTTATCAAGGGTGTTACCCATATATAATCTGCAAAGGAAAGTTCGGCCTTGCTTCCTGCCGGCGCCAACAAAAGGGTTTTAAAGCCGGCTCCGGTACGACTAAAGGCCCGGTCAGGTATTCCGAATTTACGTATAATGTGACCATTTCCAGCCAAAACAACTATCATAGACGTTTTTTTTAGATAAAGCGCTATTGATTCGGCCATTGTTTCTTCCCACACACACTGGACCATATAAAAATGCTCAAAACTTTCTCTTCCCTTTATTTTGTGTTGTTTGAATATCTCTTCTAAATAGGCCCTGTGATCAACGTTGGTGGTATCTATCCTTTTGGGGAGGTGTTTTTTTTCATCGCCTGATAAGCTCTCAATTCCGCCGACAGCTATCTTGGGCGGAATATGGAAGGGTATGTTCAGGCCTATAAGCGCTATATGTCTTTCCTTGATAAAAGCAAGTATGTCTTTGTATAATTCAAAGTCAAATTTCCAGTTCGCATACCAGTGCGTCTTTTCCAGAAGCCCCTTTTCATCCAGCCTGCCGGCAGACCACATATCCAGTATTTTCTGGTATGAACTATCAAATGCCTCCATGCCGACTATAAGTTCCGGATGTGTGTCAACAAGCCTTTTGATAACCCTTAGCTGGATTTTATGATGTGCTGAATCTGTGTGTGTTTCACCAATATAAATTACTTTAGCCATGTTCAGGTCGGCAATAAGCTCTTCAAAAGATACAGGGGCGCCGGTTTTGGTGTTGATTATATCCCCCTCTTTAAACGACACCGACAAATCCTCGATTAAAAGTTTTTTTGGCGCCATTGCGCATCCCCATATAAAATTCATAAAGGCTATAAAACAAAAAAGTATAAATATTGTTTTCCTGCTTAACTTCATTGTATGTCGAGGCCTTCAAAAACCCCTTCCTTTGCATTCCCTTTTTATAATTTGACGAACTTGTAGAAAATTTGTAATATTATAATAATTCAGCCACAGATTCACACGGATGAACGCAGATAGATTTAAACACAAAGAAACACAGAACATCAAGAATTATATTATGCGCCTTCAGCAAAATCCGCTATTTAGAAAAGAAATCGCTCCATGGTATGATTCAGATACAAGCTGTTTGATAATGATCGGCTTTTTTTTTATCGTATTTTTGTTCGGCATTACCGGTATTTCTGAAGCATATGAAAAAATTGAATATCATAAGCATGTTTGGGTTCCGGGCATTCTTGCCATACTGAGCGGAGTAACAATAATTTCAACGTCAATACGCCTGATAAAAAGATACCGCAAACAACAGGCCAAAGAAAGGTATGATTTATGAAAGATGGCAAAATCGACTTTCAAAATGGGTTTTGAAACAGCTTTTAATCTTTTGAAGGGAGATAAAGCATGAAGATAACTAATTTAATTGTATGGAAAAGCGCTGCTGTTCTTATAGCGCTTATTGTTTTTACAGGCTGCGCATCAAATTATGGATGTCTTCAGCAAAGCCGGGATGTCACAAAGCTTTTTGAACACTTTAAGACACTTGATAAATACAGATATTATTACAGCGGAACGGAAACAGAGCCAAATGCCATAATTGGAATTAAGAACGATTATATACTTGTAACAAAACTGTGGAAAGATGTTGATCTTACCGAGAAACAGCTGAAAAACTGGATCGACCGGATGCGCCAGACTCATGATTTTCCTGTCAGCCCTTATGGATCTTTAATCCTGGATCATGAAGGCAAACAGGTGGGAATCTGGTATTCTGCATGGGACAGCACCATCGTAAAGATTGAAAAGGATAACCATATCGTTGTTCATACGCCAACGGTTCCCATTAAAAAGATCATGTTTCTTAAACAAAATGACGAATAACTTCGACCGTAAGTAAGTTAGCCATTTTTAGATTCGCTCGCTATCGCGGTTCAATCAAGATAATATCATTAAGAGGCAAATATAGACCCTTAATGACTTAACGTGTTAAAACAGGAGGAAACAATGATTATTGCCAGAGACATCATGAACACCAACCTGATTACCGTCACCCCTGATATGGATATTTCCAGGGCAGCCAAAATCCTTTTTGATAACCGGATTAACGGCGTACCGGTAGTGGACGATAACGGAGGTTTGGTGGGCATTCTGTGCCAAAGCGATCTTATTACCCAGCAGAAAAAGCTGCCGATCCCCACTATTTTTACTTTCCTTGACGGCCTCATCCGGCTGACATCTGTGAAACAGATCGAAAAGCAGGTCCGTAAAATCGCCGCCCTCACGGTTTTGGAAGCAATGACGCCTAAGCCGGTCACGGTCCGGCCGGACACCGGACTCGAAACCGTTGCGGCCCTGATGGTAGACAGCAATTTTCATACCCTGCCGGTGGTCGAAGACTCTTGTCTGGTGGGAATCATCGGCAAGGCGGATGTTCTTCGCACCCTTATATCCGCCACTGAAAGCCACTGAGATCTTTGAAAAAAAGCATGTAAATGGTATCTAAGTCTTGCAGATGATTTCTCTTTTCAAAGGTCTCAGGCTACACCTTACCCGGCGGATTTAGCTCTACCAACTTGCTTTTTATATAATATATGATTATAGTCTCAAATTATGAAGGAAAATAATGAAAAAATACCAAATCCCAAAGAGCTTGAAAAAGAAATAAGTGAATTTCTGGCTAAAAAGTTCGGAGATAATGTTAAAATTGTATCTCCAATGGTTGTTCCTCAGGCAGTAACGCTGGAGAAGGAAGGGAAAGAGCCGAAAAAGAAAAAAAAGCTGTTTTTTAACTTAAAACCCGAAGATCTTATCTCCTACCTTGACCAATATATCGTTAAGCAGGATATGGCCAAGGCCATTCTATCTACAAAAATTTGCACCCACTTCAATCGCATCAAACATGCACAAGATTTTCCGGAAAGCGTCAATGAAATAGTCGGCAGCATCAAGAACAATGTCCTAATGATCGGGCCTACCGGTGTCGGCAAGACATATCTGATTAAACTTATCGCAAAAAAAATCGGCGTTCCGTTTGTCAAAGGGGATGCAACAAAATTCAGCGAAACAGGTTATGTTGGAGGGGATGTAGAGGATCTGGTTCGAGATCTTGTCAGAGAGACTAACGATGATATTGAACTTGCTCAATATGGCATCATATATATAGATGAAGTCGATAAAATTGCGTCAAGCCGCAACCTGATAGGGGCTGATGTGTCACGAACAGGCGTGCAGCGTGCTCTGCTAAAACCAATGGAAGAAACCGATATAGATTTAAAGGTTCCGCACGATCCTATTTCGATGCTTCAGGAAATCGAACGGTATCGTAAAACAGGCAAACGTAATAAGCGTACTGTAAACACCAAAAATATTCTTTTTATCATGAGCGGGGCATTCAGCGATCTAACCAAAATAATTAAAAAACGTGTGGCTGAGTATGGCATCGGTTTTGGCGCTCATATTACAAGCCCCAGGGAACAAACCGAAATTCTGCAGCAGGTAATGCCTGAAGATCTGACAACATACGGGTTTGAGTCCGAATTCGTTGGACGTCTGCCTGTAAAGGCTGTTTTTGAAAGATTAACCGAAAAAGACCTTTATGAAATTTTAAAAAACCCCAACAACCCCATAATTCTTGGAAAAAAACTTGATTTTGCAGCATATGGCATCAAGGTTAAGTTCGAAGATGAAGCGCTCCGCATATTATCAAAACAGGCCTTTAATGAAAACACAGGTGCAAGAGGCCTGGTAAGCGTCTTTGAAATGGCCCTGCTTTTGTTTGAAAAGAAATTGCCGTCAACCGATATTAAAAAATTTCCTGTAACCGCTTTTGTTGTTAATGAACCTGAAAAAGCTCTTGAAACTCTTTTATCACCTTTAAACGAAGAAAAGTTAACCGCAAGCTTTAACGAACTGGCAAGCAAGGAAAAAGAGTTTATTAAGGAATATTTGCAAAAAAACAGTAAGAGGTTAAGTGAAAGATACAATCTGACCATGACCCAGTCACGCATAGATATTGTTGCATCTTTTTACTGCAAGTATATAATGGAAATTGAGCGCAGCGTTGAAAAAATAAAAACCTTTTATGATGAAATTAAAAAAATAGAACTATTCTTTTTCCAAAATCATGATATTAATATAATTATGGAAGAACAAGCCGTTGATTTTATTATTAAACAGTTTATTGATTCCGGCATTAAACTTGAAGAATTCTACCAACAGCTAATAATCGATTTTGAATTAGGGTTTAAACTCATTAAAGAAAAAACAGGGAAAAACCGTTTCTTTATTACAAAACAGGCGCTTTTAGGGCCGGAATCTTTTATAAGCAATCTCATTAAAAATGAACTTAAAAACAACAATACACCAGGAAAGGCCTAAGAAATTTTATGATTGGAATATCAAAACTTTACTGCGGAACAGTTGAACCGTCGGACGCACTTCGTTATGGACGTATGTCGTCGAAATTACCTTCCCATCTCCTGCAATTTTCCAAGGATAAAAAACCGGTAGTTGTATGGAACATTACAAGGCGATGCAATTTAAAATGTGTGCACTGCTATGCGCACGCAAAGGATCTCTCCTTTAAGAACGAACTTTCCACAAAAGATGGGAAAATCCTGCTGGATGATCTTGCGCAATTCGGCGTGCCTGTAATCTTATTTTCAGGCGGAGAACCGACGATCAGAAAGGATCTGCCTGAGCTTGCAGCCTATGCTGTCAGCAAAGGGATGCGGGCCGTAATATCCACAAACGGAACTCTTATAACGCAGAAAATGGCGCGCATACTAAAGGATATCGGTCTTTCATACGTAGGCATCAGTATTGACGGAATGGAAGAGATTAACGACCGTTTTAGAGGAGTTAAAGGCGCTTTCAATGCGGCTTTAGAAGGAATTAAAAATTGTAAGGATGCTGGAATTAAGGTAGGGCTCCGTTTTACAATTAACAAGTTTAATGCAGATGAAATTCCAAGGATATTCAAGCTGCTTGAGGATATGGAGATTCCAAGGGCTTGCTTTTATCATCTGGTTTATGCGGGACGTGGAACAGATCTTATTAAAGATGATCTATCCCATGATGAAACTAGGTCAACTGTTGATTTAATAATGGATCTTACAAAAAAACTACATGACGGTGGAAAGCCAAAAGAAATATTAACCGTTGACAATCATGCTGATGGTCCATACCTGTATTTAAGGCTTCTTAAAGAAAATCCCAGGCGGGCCGAGGATGTCCTTGAACTTCTCAAAATGAATCAAGGAAACAGCTCAGGCATAGGAATCGGCTGTATCAGCTGGGATGGGAAAGTTCATGCCGATCAATTCTGGCGTCATCACAGTTTCGGAAATGTCAAGGATCGTCCTTTTTCAAAAATATGGACAGATACCTCGGAACCGCTTATGAAAAAGCTTAAAGAAAAGAAAAAACATGTAACAGGCAGATGCGCAACCTGCCGCTGGCTGGATATTTGCGCCGGAAATTTCAGGGTTCGCGCCGAAGCCACAGGCGATCTCTGGTCGCCTGATCCTGCATGCTATCTTAGAGATGAAGAAATCTCCTAAATAAAAAGGAATGACATATGATATTCCCTGAATACAGACCAAGACGTTTGCGGCAAAATGAGGCGTTTCGCCGAATGGTGCGCGAAACCGCCCTTTCAGTAGATGACCTTATCTTTCCGCTCTTTGTTATTGACGGCACAGGAGTTAAAAACCCCATACAATCAATGCCCGGTCATTATCAGTTGTCCATAGACAATCTGGTCAAAACCGCCGATACGGCATATAAGCTAGGCATACCTGCTATTATGCTTTTTGGAATCCCTGAAAGCAAAGACCCTCTTGCAACAAGCGCTTATGCAAAAAACGGAATCATCCAGAAAGCAATAAAAACGCTAAAAAACAAAATACCGGAGCTTGTTGTAATAACCGATGTCTGTCTCTGCCAATACACAGATCATGGTCACTGCGGCATTGTGAACGGTCAGGTAATAGATAATGATGCCACACTGGATCTTCTTGCCCGAACAGCCCTGTCCCATGCAAAGGCAGGAGCCGACATGGTGGCTCCTTCAGACATGATGGACGGCCGAGTTGCTGAAATCCGCGATATCCTGGATGAAAACAGTTTCAGCAATATCCCGATAATGTCATACTCAGCCAAGTATTGCTCGGCTTACTACGGGCCGTTTCGTCACGCAGCCGACTCAGCCCCTAAATTCGGGGATCGCAGAACATATCAGATGGATCCTGCAAATGCTATTGAAGCTATCAGGGAAGTTACAATGGATATTGAAGAAGGGGCGGATATAATAATGATAAAGCCGGCCCTTTCTTATCTGGATATTATCTGCCGCATTCGGGATGAAATTGATCTGCCTGTTGCCGCATATAGTGTCAGTGGCGAATATGCAATGATAAAGGCTGCCGATAAAATGGGATGGCTGGACGGCAAAAAAGTTATGATGGAGACACTCACATCAATAAAGAGAGCCGGTGCCGACATGATAGTGACCTATTTTGCCATTGAAGCTGCAGAGGAGCTGAATAGATAAAAAATAACTTATCATGACAAAAAAATTAAATCATACATCGATCCCAAAGCCTCATCAACACGCTGAAAACAAAGAGGCTGTTTTGCGTCTTGTCGCATGGGAAACTACGCGCAACTGCAACCTCTCCTGCAAGCACTGCCGCGCATCTGCAACTAAAGGCCCGTATACCGGAGAACTTGATACCCAGGCTTCTATCCGGCTTCTGGATCAAATAGCCTTGCTTGGGGAGCCGATAGTTATTCTTACCGGCGGAGAACCTCTTTTACGTCCCGATATATTTGAACTTGCAAGTTACGGTACGGATAAAGGGCTCAGGATGGTTATGGCCCCGAATGGAACCCTGGTAACAAAATCCAATGCAAAACAGATGGCCGATTCAGGCATTAAACGGGTAAGCATCAGCATAGACGGCGCTACAAAAGAAAGTCATGACAGCTTCAGGGGAGTAAACGGAGCATTTGAAGGATCTCTCAACGGCATAGAGCTGATCAAGGAAGCAGGGGTGGAGTTTCAGATAAACACCACTATTACAAAAACCAACCTTGACCAGATCGCCAGGATACAGGAGCTTGCCGTAAACCTTGGCGCGGTTGCCCACCATATTTTTCTTCTGGTTCCAACAGGCCGCGGCAAATATATTATAGATCAGGAAATAACCGCTAAAGAATATGAACACACCCTGAACTGGTTTTATGATCAAAGGGAGAAAACTCCTCTGCAACTGAAAGCCACATGCGCCCCCCATTATTACCGCATACTCAGGCAAAGGGCAAAAAAAGAGGGGAAGACAGTCACATTAAAAACTCACGGCCTGGATGCCGTTACCAGGGGGTGTCTTGGGGGTACAGGCTTTTGTTTTATTTCGCACAAAGGGATTGTGCAGCCGTGCGGTTTTCTCCAGCTTAATTGCGGAGATATTACAAAAACATCGTTTGCAGATATCTGGAAGAATTCAGAACCCTTTAAATTATTGCGTGATGCTAATAACTTGAAGGGCAAATGCGGAAAATGTGAATTCAAAAAGGTATGCGGAGGTTGCAGAGCAAGAGCTTATGAAGCAACCAACGACTTTCTGGCTGAAGAACCGCTTTGCAGTTACCAGCCGGGCATTTAATTTGAAGGGGAATAAAGATAGCCTGTATACAATGATGGATTAGATATCATGTTTGCAATCTCTTTAACGGATGACTCTGCAATAAACTTCAGGATGGAAAACTTCTTTTTCGGCGCATAAACAGCAGAAATTTTTTCCTTAATCCCGCCCATGCGGCCGGCCCATTCTATTGCGTCTTCGAGATTCCCAAGACGGTCAATCAGCCCAAGATTTTTTGCCTCCTCTCCGGTAAAAATACGTCCGTCGGCAAGCCCTTCCACTATAGATAAATCCATGCTTCTTCCATTAGCAATATCCACAATAAATTGTTTGTGAATCTGGTCGGATAAATTCTGGAGAATATTTTCTTCATCTTTTGTCATCTCACGAACCGGAGACCCGATATCCTTGTACAGGCCGCTTTTGACGACAACGGGAACCAGGCCTATTTTACGGAAAAGCTCCTGGAAATTTGCAAAACTCATGATAACGCCTATGCTGCCTGTTATAGTGCCTGGATTCGCAACAATGCCGTCAGCGCCTGCAGCCACATAATAACCCCCTGATGCGGCAACAGTGCCCATAGACGCTATAACCTTCTTTGTTTTGACTGTTTTTCTGATTTCTCTGAAAATTTCCTGCGCAGGACCGACAGCGCCGCCAGGAGAATCAATGCGAATTACTATAGCTTTGATGGAACTGTTTTCACGAAAATATTTAAGGCTATGAATTATATCCCTGGAAGAAGTAATATTTCCGGTCAACTCAACTATTCCAACCTTTTCTCCTCCTGGTTTTAAAAGATCGTCAAAATCAGCATCCATTGCAGCAAGCATAAAGACCAGAGATAAGCCGATAAAAGCCGTAACCATTATTGATGAAAAAATCAGAATAAAAAAAAGATATGGATGGCGCCTGGAAAACATGAAATTAATCCTGACAAATAAAATTAGTAAGCGTTCACGGAACGTTGGAATTAGAAATTGGAAAATTGGCCTTCATGCTTTTGTGCTGTTTTCGTAAACTCGTTTCATCTCTTTCCAATTTCAGGTTTCAAGCCGTGAACGGCTACTAAAATCGTTATACTTTACTACTTATTTAATTCATTCTGAAGATTTTCACGCAGGATATCTCCAAAGGTAGATGTCTTAGGACTCATATTATCAATATATTCACCTAAAAGTGCTTTGTCATCCTCGATATCAAGCTGCTTGATTGAAAGACCGATTCTTCTTTCCTCGCCGTTAATATTCATAACCTTTGCAGTTATGACATCTCCGATATTGAATTTTCCAACAGGAGTTTTTATTTTTTCAGCGCTGATCTCAGATACATGCACAAGACCTTCAATCCCTTCTTCCAATTCCACAAAAACCCCAAAATCGGTTATATTTGTAACCGTACCAGTAATCTCTTTTCCAACGTTATAGCGCTCTGCCACAGTTGTCCAGGGATCTGTTTCCAGCTGTTTGATCCCAAGAGAAAACCTTTCGTTTTCCTTTTCAATATCAAGAACTATAGCCTGAATTACATCCCCTTTATTATAAAGCTCGGACGGATGTTTTATCCGCTTGGTCCAGGAAATATCCGAGATGTGAACAAGGCCGTCGATTCCTTCATCTATGCCTATAAAAAGGCCAAAATCGGTTATATTTTTGACTTTTCCCTCAATGGTTGTCCCGATAGGATACTTTTCACTAATTACATTCCATGGATTTGGAACAACCTGTTTTATCCCGAGTGAAATACGTCTGTTCTCAGGTTTTATATCAAGCACTATAGCCTCAACATTATCTCCAATAGATACGACCTTGGAAGGATGGCGAATCTTTCTGGTCCATGACATCTCAGAAACATGAATCAGCCCCTCAATGCCCTCCTCTAATTCTATAAATGCGCCATAATCCGTCAGGCTGACAACCTTGCCGTTAATATGGGAACCAACCGGATATTTTTCTGTAACACTTGCCCAGGGGTCTTCGGTAAGTTGTCTCAGGCCTAATGAAACCCTTTCTTTTTCAAGATCAAAGCTCAATATCTTGACTGTTATCTTATCGCCGACTGAAAAAAGTTCCGAAGGATGTTTGACGCGCCCCCACGAAATGTCCGTAATATGCAGCAGACCATCAACACCGCCAAGATCAACGAATACACCATACTCGGTAATATTCTTTACAATACCTTCAACAACCTTGCCTTCATTCATGAATTCAAGAGTTGCAGATCTTTTAGATTCGCGTTGCAGTTCAAGAATAGCCCGTCTGGATAAAACTATATTGCTGCGCTTTCGATTATATTTTAAAATTTTAAATGCAAAAGTTTTCCCTACCATCTCGTCGAGATTTCGGATGGGACGCAAATCAGCCTGTGATCCCGGCAAAAAGGCCTGCACTCCGATATCTACGGAAAAGCCGCCCTTTACACGGGCTAAAATAACTCCTTCGATGGTTTCGTTCTTATCGAAAGAGTTCTTAATGTCATCCCATATTTTTACCTTTGCCGCCTTTTCTTTTGAAAGGACAACACGTTCTTCCTCTTCATCCCAGTATTCAACCATTACCTCAACATTGTCCCCTAAGGTGGCGTTAATATTACCGTGATCATCCTTAAATTCCTGAATCCGTATTTGCCCCTCTGATTTATAGCCGATGTCAACAAGCACATAATCCTTGTCAACCGCAATTATCTTGCCGACAACAAGTTCCCCTTCTTCGAAACGCTTAAAGCTTTCAGCGTACATATCCTCATAATTTTTCTCGCTGTCGCCGGAGCCTTGAACATCTTTTGGCAGCTTATCATCAACAGGCTGTTCCGTACCAGCCTGGTCCACCCAATCGTTTTTGTCTGTTGAATTGTTTTCTGTAAAATTATCCATTAACCAATATTCCCCCTTAACCTGTATTTAATGTCGCAACCAATAAGAGGTTGCGTAATTTTATTTTTATAACAGCTTAATATTAAAAAAACAACCTAATATTTATTTAAGCTGTTCCGGAACATATGCGCAAAAAAGCAGTTCTTGATATACCTCTGCCCCCTGAACACCTAACACATGCATTTGCCTATATATGAAAGCATAAGCTCGACCACTTCATCTGCGGAAAGATTGGTTGAATCCACTATTATAGCATCTTCAGCCGGTTTTAATGGGGACAGAGACCTGGTACTGTCATTTTTATCCCGTTGATTGATATCCTGTTCGATCTGTTCTATTGTCAGGGAGGTGTTTGATGACAATTCCTTATAACGTCTTAATGCCCTTGTTCTGGGGGATGCGTCTAAAAAAAATTTTATGTTGGCGGCTGGAAACACGACAGTGCCCATATCGCGCCCCTCAAACACAACGCCTTTTCCGGCCCCTATATCCCTTTGCAAATCCAGAAGATATCTCCTTATAACCGACCTTGCGGAAACAGCCGAGGCAAGCATCGAAATTTCAGGACTTCTTATTTGATCTGTGATGTCTTTATTATTTGAAAATAGACGTAGCCCTTGTTCCGCGAATATAAATTTCAAGTCCATAGACATGCATAAATTTTCAAGTCCAACATCGTCATCATGGCTCAATCCCTTGGATTTTGCTTCAAATGCAACCCCCCTGTAAAGAGCTCCTGTGTCAATGTATCTGTAGCCAAGCCTTTTTGCCAGGCTCCGGCTTACAGTGGTTTTACCCGCCCCTGCAGGGCCGTCTATTGTGATAAGGATCGGCTTCATAATACTTTTCCAAGCGCGTTAATAAAACGAACATTCTCATTATGAAGCCCTACATTAATTCTAATATAGTTAGGATAACCATAAGATGTCATGGACCTGATAATAACTCCCTGCCTGAGCATGTTTTCAAAAATCTCATCAGCATCTTTCTTAACATCGATCAGAAAAAAATTTGCCTGGGAAGGGAAATATTTAATTCCAATCTTTTCAAGGGAATCATATAAGAAATCTAAACCTTCTTGAACAAGAGCTACAGTCTTTTGCAAAAAATCTTTATCATCAAGAGCCGCAATAGCGGCTACCTGGGCCAGCGAATTTGCATTAAAGGGCAGCCTTATCCTGTTTATCAGATCCGCTATTTCCTGGGGCATTATTCCATAGCCGATTCTAAGCCCTGCCAGCCCGTATGCCTTGGAAAAGGTGCGAAGCGTAACTATTGCTGAATCTGTATTAAGATAATCAATGCTTCTCGCGCATTTTTTATCTTGAACAAATTCGATATATGCCTCGTCTACCACAACAACCACTTCGGGAATTTTCCCCAAAAAGGTTTCAAAATCGGTTTTTGAGAAAACGGTTCCAGTTGGATTATTGGGATTGCATAAAAAAATCATGCGGGTTTTGGGGGTAATTCTGCTTTGTATGCTGTTTAAGTCGATTGAAAGTGAATTCAACGGCACATATACAGGAATAGCTCCGACGCTACGGGCCATTATATCGTAGATAAGGAATGAAGGCCACGGCATAATCACCTCATCGCCGGCCTGAATTAATGCTCTGGTAAGCATGCCTATAATCTCATCAGAACCGTTTCCTAAAACAATATTTCCCTGTCTGATTCCCAGACTTTCAGAGATTTTTTTTGTTAAATCATAACCTCTGGCATCAGGATACCGATTAAGGTTTTCCATTGCTCCCTTAATAGCCTCAACCGCCTTGGGAGACGGCCCCAGAGGGTTTTCATTTGAAGCAAGTTTTATGGAATCACTAATGCCGTATTCCCTTTCAAGCTCTTTAAGAGGCTTGCCCGCAGAATACGGCTTTATTGATAGTATATAATCGGGGACCGATAAGTTCATAATTATAGAAAGTTCCTCTTTTGCCTGTAAAGCTAATATGATTTAGCCACTTTTTTCTGCCGCCCTTTTACCCTGTTCTATAGCCTCCATATTGAAACCTTTGGCTCAATATGGGTGATATTTCCAAATATCAGCCTGTTAAAATATTAAATATTATTTTCAATTTTTATTGATGTCAAGGTGTTTAAGGCAACTCAATTTTGCAAAGGTCTTTTCTACTTAACTATCTTGAGAATCTCCTTAAATCTTTCTCCCGCAGCCTTCTTTAATAATTCAAATAATACTGTTTCAGTACTTGTCAGCGCAGCCCCTGAATCTTTGATTCTCTCCAGACCGATCTTAAAATTCTCCCTGGTCCTTGAAGAAACAGCATCAGTAACAATCTGAATTTCATAGCGCAAATTCAATAAATCCTAAGGTTGTCGAACAGCATACTTTATCTTATGCATAACATCAGCCAATTTGCCCTGAACATCGATTATAATTAAAACAGTGTGTTTCGTATTAAGCATAGATCTCTCTTTTTGGCTTTTTATAATCCTCTTATTGCATGCCTTTGATGTGCGGAGAGGAAGTTTTTCCTGATGCGTATCGATTTAGGCGTAACCTCGACCATCTCATCGCTACCTATAAAATTTATTGCGCTCTCAAGCGTTAGAGGCCTTACAGGAGAAAGGATTATATGTTCATCCTTTCCTGAGGCGCGCATGTTAGAAAGCTTTTTCTCCTTGCAGGCGTTAACATTAATATCATTTTCCCTGTTGTGTTCTCCTATCACCATGCCTTCGTAAACAGGATTTCCAGGGACAATAAATATCCGCCCCCTTGGTTCAAGGTTAAAAAGGGCATAGGCCACCGCCTTTCCTTCTCTGTCTGCGACTATGGAACCGGTAACCCTTGATTTGAAATCGCCCCTGTATTCATCATAACCGGCAAAGATGGAATTCATGATCCCGGTGCCCCTGGTATCTGTCAAAAATTCATCCCTGTAACCTATAAGCGCCCTGGAAGGGGTATTGAATTCCATCCTGGTCCTTCCTTTTCCATCATTGACAAGATTGGTCAGCTTCCCTTTTCTTATGGAAAGTTTTTCCGTAACAATACCGATAAAATTTTCATCACAATCAATAAGGAGCTGTTCTATGGGTTCAAGTTTCTTGCTGTTTTCGTATTTATAGATTACTTCGGGACGGCCTACACAAAGTTCAAACCCTTCTCTTCTCATGGTTTCGATCAGGATAGCCATCTGGAATTCGCCTCTTCCCTTGACAAGAAAGCTCTCCCTGTCATCTGTTTCTTCAACCCTTATGGCCACATTCCTTAAGGTCTCCTTTACAAGGCGTTCGTATATCTTGCTCGATTGGACAAATTTCCCTTCCTTTCCGGTAAAGGGGGAATTGTTTATGGTAAATCTCATTGATATGGTAGGGTCATCGACCTTTATCCTTTTCAGGGCCTTTGATTCTTCCTTTGTACAGACAGTATCTCCGATTTTGACATTTTCTATTCCTGAAAGTATAACAATATCACCAGCTTCAACTTTTTCAACCTCTTTAAGATCCAGGCCGTTATATACTTTAAGTTTTGAGATTTTAAGTGGGACATGCTCGTTGTTTTCATTAATGCAGACAAGATTGTCGTTGAATTTTACCTGGCCGTTAGATATTCTGCCTATGGCAAGTCTTCCCAGATAGTCCGAATAATCAAGGTCAGATACCAGCATCTGAAAAGGTTCTCCGGAATTATAATAAGGAGCAGGGATATTCTTCAATATTATATCAAAAAGGAGGCCAAGATTTTCACCCTTATCATCTAATGACTCTTTGACAATTCTGTCTCGTCCTATGGCATAGAGCAAAGGGAATTCAAGCTGGTTTTCCGTGGCATCAAGGTCTATAAAGAGATCATATATTTCGTCCAGAACCTCATTGGGACGGGCGTCATTTCGATCGATCTTGTTTATTACCACTATAATTGTAAGTCCGGCGCTGAGGGCCTTTTTTAATACAAAACGGGTTTGGGGCAGGGGGCCTTCCGAAGCATCCACCAAAAGGAGCGCGCCATCCGTCATGGAAAGCGCCCTTTCCACCTCACCGCCAAAATCGGCATGGCCGGGAGTATCTATGATATTTATCTTTACCCCTTTCCAGACCACGGAACAGTTCTTGGCGGCAATAGTGATCCCTCTTTCGCGCTCCAGATCCATTCTGTCCATTATCCTTTCATCTACTTCCTGCCCGGTCCTGAACAATCCGCTTTCTTTTAACATGCCATCAACAAGCGTGGTCTTACCATGATCAACATGAGATATGATGGCGATATTCCTGATTTTTTCATTTCTTACAATACTACTCATTCATTTATTCCTTTTATTAAATGTTGGAAGTGTGCCTTAACTCAACAAAACATGCAGTCTGATCTCAAGAGCTTTGCAAAATATCCATATTGTTATTGCGAGCAAGACGAACCAATCTCTAAGGCATGGAAAAGAAAGGACATTCTTGGATCATAATCATGCAAAAAAGGTCAGGTATAATCAAAACGGCGTTTTCTGTGTTAAGAATATCCCTCTCTTTCCGGCTATTTGCAAGATAACGTACTATAATATATTCCAATATTTTCCTTTGTCAATCAATCCTGATGAACACCGTCCTTATATAGGGAAAAACAAGTGAGAATTAATGCTCCGCCGCCCCGCTGAAACGGGATCTCTGCTTTGCTCCGACAAGCTACGGGGAATGCGCTCGCTTTTGCGTTTCAAAATATTAGAGAAAGTATGAGCAGTGGATATTAGCAGAGCAGGAGCGTGGCGGAATCCGTGCTTTTAAACGTCAAGTTGTTTTTGATTTGTTTCTATAGGAAATAGCATTCTGAACCAGGGCATCGGCCCAGGAAGGTGTGCCCAACGCATGTATATGCGTATATGTTGCCAGCACATTTTTATAACAAACACCGTCTTTTTTATTAATAAAGCCTGCCCCCCTTTTCATGCAAAAAACCAGGTCATTGTCAGTCCCCATCCATTTTAAAACCCGGGAATAATGAAATTCATGTCCTCTGATTTCAGCGCCTACTTTAAAATAAGGGTTTTCCCTTTCCACTTTTATAATTGTATATCCATGCCCCTGAGGCTTTTTGGAAAATCCGAAAACAACCGGTAAAACATCTGCCATTGGATATGATTTTCCGTCAAGAACAAGCTCCTTTCCAAGATACATCAAACCACCGCATTCAGCATATATGGGAAGTCCATCTTCAGCCAATGATTTTAATTGGTGTTTGAACGCAACCTTTTCAGCCAGCTCTTTTGCATGGGTTTCAGGGAATCCGCCTCCAATATACATGGCATCTACAGGCGGAATTATGCTGTCGGAAAAAGGGCTGATAAATACAGCCTCGGCGCCTAATGAAACAAGAGCCTCAATATTTTCCGGATAGTAGAACTGGAATGCCGAATCCCTGACTATGCCGATCCTTGGCGCCGGCTGCCGAATGTCCCGCGGAACGCTGGACTGGTTGCTTGTTGCTGAATGTTGAATGATGGATGATTTGGCGGCTTGATCCGCGATTTTCTCTATCGCGGTCAGGTCAAGATAGGCAGATGCTGTTTGAGAAGCAGCGGCAATCGAATCTTTTGCCCACCCGTGTTCAGACATCGGCACGAGACCCATGTGGCGTTCCGGAAAATTCTGCTTGCCCAGGTTCGGTACAGCGCCTAATACAGGCACACCACAGTGCTGTTCTATGCTTTTGCGAATTATATTTTCATGTCTTGGCCCGGCAATACGGTTTAATATAACTCCGCTTATCTTAACATCAGGATCAAACTGCATGCAGCCGGAGACAACCGCAGCCATAGTTCTTGTGGTTTTTGTGCAGTCAATACACAAAATAACAGGAGCTTTAAGCAGCTTCGCGAGCTCGGCAGTGCTGGTGCTCCCCTCAACATCTAAGCCGTCATAAAGCCCTCTGTTGCCTTCTATAACCGCGATATCTCTGTTTATGGAATGTGAAAGAAATGAATTAAGGACTTGCTCTTCTTTTATCATGAAGGTGTCCAGATTATAGCAGGGTCTGTCCGCTGCCAGTGCGAGCCAGCCGGCATCAATATAATCAGGACCTTTTTTGAAAGGAGCCACTCTTTTCCCAAGATTAGTCCATGCGGCAATAATCCCGATCGACAGTATGGTTTTTCCCGCTCCTCCCCGCAAAGCCGCAATAATAATCCTGGGGATATCCATATATTTTAATTCGCAGACCCGCCTCATTATAATTACATTGACAGTAAAAGCACGTTTATAGGCACCTGATTATGAGACTTCGACAAATCCATACAAAGGCATTGCGGGCAGGTTACGCCTGCAACTGCGAGGCACAAGCGGGCAGGTAGATTTTTCTGCCTGTGCCTGAAAAAAAACGGCATAAGGCTAAACAGGCTTAGCAATAAAAAAAATAATGCAAAAAGCCTTAAGCCTTATGCCATACAATAAAATCTATTTTTTGTTGTACCTCAAAAGGTCAAATCAGCAATCGTTTGATTATTCGTCTTCTTCGGTAGAATGTTGCTTTCCGAGACCTTTAAGCCCTATCAGCGTAGTGCTTCCGCTTGACCAGTACTCAAGAAGCTCTTCCCTGACCATCTGGTTTACAATCTTCTTTACGTCTCTCATATTTTCATCAGGGAACATCTTATAGAAATCTTTCAGATAAAATTTTGTTTTATCTTTTTTTTTCGTAAGTGTTTCTATAATAGTATCTTTTGCTGTTTGTTCATCTATTGATAAGCCCATTATTATGCCTCTTATATTTTATTAATTAAGCCGGAGCGCATAAGTCTTATGCGCCATGCGCCCCAGCTTATTGTTTTTACTTTACACAGTTAGAACTTGAATTGAGTTGTATGACGCCATGTGTAATATGCAGCGTCACGGAAATCATCAATAAGATGATGTGTAAAATTAAGTTCACATTTATCAAAGAATCTTTCCCATCCAATTCTTGCTGCCCAGTCACCAAGACGTTCGTATTTATTGGCATCCTTTGAGTATGCCTCAACCATTTTCTTTATTGTCTTAGTCATGGTCGGCCAGCGCGGCTGTTCGTTCGGGATAAAGGCCACAACTACCTTGGAAAACTTAGGCATGCTGATCCTGTTGGATATCTTGCCGCCGGCCATAAGTACGATTCCGTCACCTTCCGTGTCTGCAAGCGGCATGGAAGGACACATTGTGTAGCAGTTTCCGCAGTACATGCATTTTTCTGCCTGCACGGAAACAGTTTTCAGTTCCTTGCCCCCTATATTGATTTTGGTCGGTTTAATAGCAGCTGTTGGACACGCGGCAATGGCCAGAGGAACTTCGCACATCTTGTCCAGATATTCATGATCGACCATAGGCGGTTTGCGGTGATATCCAAGAATTGCAATATCAGAGCAGTGAACAGCGCCGCACATGTTCAGACAACAGGCCATGGAAACGCGAAGCTTTGCAGGCAGCCTCATGTTTTGGAAATCATTAAAAATCTCATCCATGGTCGCCTTTACAGTACCTGATGCATCAGTGGCAGGTGTGTGACAGTGGACCCAGCCCTGGGTATGCACAATATTTGTAATTCCAGCGCCTGTGCCGCCGATCGGGAACTTGTTGCTCCCTGCAGCAAACTTTCTGCTTGCAAGATCCTTCTTCAGAGGCTCTACCTTGTCTTTGCTGTCCACCATGAATTCGATATTGTTTCTGGTGGTAAATCTTAAATATCCGCCACAATGCTTATCTGCTATTTCACATGCTTCGCGAAGAAGACTTATGCTCATGAGACGAGCCGCGCCAACCCTTACAGTGAAAACTTTGTCGCCTGTTTCCGAAACATGGACCAGAACACCCGGTGCCAGAATCTCATGATATTGCCACTTACCCTTGTTTTTTGCAATAACCGGAGGGTAAAAATTATCATATTTTTTTGGACCGATATCGGTTATTCTGTTTTCCATCGGTTTGTCAGGATTATAGCCTGAAGATATAAATGCCATGATTATTCCCCTCCTATCTCTTATGATATTTTCTAAATTCATTGATGTCACGCGTAAATCCGCCCGGAACCTCTTCTTCTTTCCAGAAGACGTACGGGTTAGACCGCGGTTCCACAACATGCTGGGGAAGTGCTTTTAAATCGCATTTGTCAAGCATCATCTGCAAACCATTACGCTTGATCAGCTCACCGACACGCTCTCGGTTCTTTCCCTCTTCCATCCAGTAATCCCAAACCTTCTCAATCAACCCCTTGATTTCATCGTAAGGCTCTTCTACCTTCATAAAAGGAACAAGAAGAGTGGCAATCTGTGGGCCATCGAGAATTGGAGCTTTAGCGCCACAAAGGATAGAAATGCCCTTGTCTAAACCTACCCTCAAGGCTTTTGGCATAACATTGATGCAGTGCATACATCTGGTGCATTCACGGTTGTTTATCGCAAGCTTTCCACCTTCATACCGCATGCAGCCTGTTGGGCAAAGGTCGACAACCTCTTTCTGGATATCAAACGCGCCCCAGTCACGGCCCGCATGAGCGCCGGCGTTAGGCGGAACCTCTCCGCCCACATACGCTTTGACCACTTTCTGATCAATGCGGATATCATCACGCCATGTTCCGATAAAGGCCAGATCTGATCTTGCAATAGATGCCACGCAGCAGTTGGGGCATCCGTCAAACTTGAATTTAAATTTATAGGGAAAAGCAGGGCGATGGAGCTCATCCTGATATTCCATTGTCATATGGTGACAAAGCTCTTGAGTATCGTAACACGCGTATTCACAGCGAGACGTGCCGAGACAGCAGGAAGGGGTCCGCAGATTTCCGCCTGAACCGCCCAGATCCGTGCCCATATTATGGGTCAGATCAAAAAAGATCTCTTCCAATTGAGGCGTTGTAGTTCCGATAAGAACGATATCTCCGGTTGCTCCGTGCATGTTGGTCATACCGCTGCCGCGCAGTTCCCAAATATTCATGAGATCATTTAAGAATTTTGTTGTATAGTATTTGCCTGAAGGCTGGTTTACACGAACTGTGTGAAAATGTGCAACACCGGGGAACATTTCCGGCTGGTCGCAATATCTTCCTATAACACCACCGCCATAGCCAAATACACCTACGATTCCGCCGTGTTTCCAGTGGGTCCTGCCGTGCTTGTAGGAGAGTTCAAGGACGCCAAGAAGATCATCACAAACATCCACCGGAACCTGGTAGTCTATGCCTTTCTCATTCTTTGCCCTTGATTCAGCTTCCCACTTAATATCGGACACAAAACTTGGCCATGGTCCGGATTCAAGCTGGTCGATCAAAGGGGTTTTATGTTTTGCCATTGTTTATTACCTCCATTGTTTTGAAAATTAGCCGTTTTGACTACAAAGACATCTAAACTTACCCTTTCGGGCTTTTCCGGTCACCTCCTCTCACTTTCCAGTTATATTTTTTTCAATTTTATCTTGGCAAATTAATGCTACATTAATAGTACATTAATAATATATTATATCTCGAAATTCATAAAGTTAATCTTGTTTTTTGTCAATAAAAAAAGACCGGCTTCATAAGGTTATGAACAATAAAATATTCATTTCCGGTTCCAGCACTTTATCTTGAGGATTGACCGGCAAAATGTTCCATATATTGTGTGCTGATTATAACTGCCTGTTTATGGCATCAAAAAGAACCTCTGAATGCTTCTTTATATTCTGTTTTATCACAGGGATCTCCGGCGCTAATGGATTGTATGAATTAATAACAGCTAAAGATAAATCATATAAATCCTTCTCAGTGCAGGATGATAACAGGTAATCATGGAAATAAACATCAAGAAAATCAGAGGACAAACCGGTTGAATCTTTCCGGCGCAAACCCTGGAAAAAACCTTCCAGGGTTCCTTGAACAGCAATGTCATCAGACCACACAATATCACCTACTCCATTTAGCCTGTCGAGCCGCATCCTGATTGAAAGGTTTAATAAAAATAACAGCATTGCCTCCAGTACCATTTCAGCATCCCTGTCTGTATCTTCATGCTTTTCTTTTTTCGCAAACATGGGCGCATATTGCCTGACTGTTATAAGCTTTAGTGCGGCCCTGTTATTTTGCAGCCTTATAACAAAGTCTCCGGCAGCATGATGCCATGGAAATATCTGTTCAAAGGTTTCAATATTATAATAACCGGTCAGGATCATGGCTGCCTGTCTGTAAAGTTCCAGGGTATTATCAGGAGAAAGAAAATAGTTGCCCCTCTCAGAATCCCAGATCAATATTTTGTATTTATTATCCGTTCTGTCACGGGAAATATGGAATTCGTTAAAGCCGTCAAGCCATTCGCCCAGGAACATGCTGATCATATGCCCGTTTTTTTTTACACGGGCTTTCCCGTAGCTATAAACCTCTGGAATATATGAAAATGAAAAATCATTACTCAGTCTTTTAAGGCAGCTGTATTCTCTTTCGATACAATCTGTGCCCGCAGCGGATATTGCAACATTTACAACGAATTTATAACTATGTTTATTCAAAACAGCTTCAACCATGGACGGATGATAAAATTCCCCGTGTTTTACCAGGCAAACCCGGATTTCTTTGATTTCTTCAGGGATTGTATGACGATTTATGCTTTTAGAAAGGGCGGAAATTAGAATTTCAAATTTGTTTTGTTCCAGAAATGACCGAACTGCGCTAAAGTAGTCTCCATAGGTGACAGAAATGCCGGTTGCTTTCTGTGGCTGTTTTCTTGTTGTTGGGAGGGGAATAGACCATATTTCACTGTTTTTTTGCACTGAATTTTTTGTATCAGACAGGAAATAGTTAAATTGCGGTTTATTGGGCATTGGTTACTCGTTGCTGGTCAAGCATTTCTCTGCTCGACTACTCAACTGCTCGACCAATTATGGATCGGGTCGGAGCCAGGTTCATTAACGGTGCTTTTCCAGCTCGTTCAAAATTTCCGGGGCTACTTCATAACCAAGGTCAATTGCCCTGTCACAGTGCTCAATGGCCTTGTCATACCGGCCATTTTCGATATATGCTATTGCCAGATTGTTGTGTGAAACCGCAAAAGAGGGTTCCAGCTCCAGGGCCTTCAGGCTGGTTGCAATGCTTTCTTCAACCAGGCCCTTCATTAAATAAGCATTTGCCAGAGTAGCATAAGCCTGCAGGAATTTGGAATTATATAGAATGGCCTTTTGAAGCGATTTAATGGCTTCATCAACATTTCCCATCTGTAAATGCACAAAACCTATATTCCCATGACCCTCAGGAAATCCGGCCCTTGCTTTGATCGCCTGCTTGTTATATAAAAGGCAGCCATCAAGATCGCCTCGACGCAGACAAAGCCCTCCAAGCTGCACATAGGCTTCAGCAAGATTTGAGCTGCAATCAAGAGCAGCACAAAGTTCCTTTTCAGCCTCATCATATTTTCCCTGACCCAACAAAGCGACAGCAAGGTTGTAATGTGATGTTCCACACTCAGGGTTTGAGGCTATAGCAGCCTGTTGCCAGGCGATATATTCTTCCGCGTTTTTTGCTGTTGGCATAATAGTATCCTTATAAATAAAGCAGGGTAATAAATTTCTACTGATTCGGTCCGATCTTTATGTTGAGATAATTTCATGGGTAGTATGGCGTCATTTTATTGTCAAGAAAAATCAAGACGACCGTAGAGACACGCCTTTATTCGCAACCCGATTTTGGGGAGAAGAAGCAGGGAGAAGTTGCTTGACAGTAATTAAAATTCTTAATATAAAAATCATGGTAACAGTTCAGCCACTAAGGCCTGTAAATAGTCAAGTAGTCAACCACTCGACCAATTTCCCACTCGACCACTTAACTAATATCATATTAATTTCAGGGGAGGGTATTATGTTTAAAGGATGTTTTACAGCGCTTGTTACACCATTTAATGATAAGACTGTTGATTATGAAGGCATGAGACAACTTGTGGATTTCCAGATAAAAAACGGAATAACCGGGATTCTGGCTGTCGGAACTACAGGTGAAAGCCCGACTTTGACATGGGATGAACATAACAAGGTTATTGAAGATGTGGCGAAAAAAACACGGGGAAAATGTATCTGCATAGCTGGAACCGGAAGCAATAATACAGCGGAGACACTTGAATCATCAAGGCATGCTGTTGATGCCGGGGTTGAAGCTTTATTGCTTGTAGATCCATATTATAATGGGCCAAGCTCTCTTGAAATACGGCGAGAATATGTCGCGCCTGTTGCCAGAGCCTTCCCTGACGTGCAGATTATCCCTTATGTAATTCCCGGCAGGACCGGCGCGCAGTTACTCCCGGAAGATATTGCAATTCTTAACAGGGATTTTGATAATGTCAACATGGTAAAAGAGGCTACCGGAAACATTCAAAACATGAAACACACAAGAGCCTGTTGCGGAGCGGATTTTACCGTATTTTCCGGTGATGACGGACTGACATTTGAAATGATGACAGACCCGGAAATAATGGCATCGGGCGTCATCTCTGTTGCTTCAAATGTTGCTCCAGGACCTGTTACTGAAATGGTCAGACTGCTTGCGCAGGGGAATCAGGCTGAAGCCAAAAAGATATTATCCGCCCTTGAACCTCTTTTCGGGCTTGTAACAATTAAAACCATAGAGACAACACCTTATGGAGAGGTTGTATGCAGGGCAAGGAATCCGCTGGGCATCAAGACCCTTATGGCGGTTCTTGGCATGCCTTCCGGAGGGTGCAGGCAGCCATTGGGTAAAATGACAAAAAATGGACTGGGAAAGGTATTGGAAGCGGCCCGGAAAGTGCAATCTGATAATCCGGAAATATTTAAACCTGTATCCGATTTTTTTGCTGTTGATATAACTGACCGTTTAAACAGCCTTTCAAGAATAGAAGAGCTTTGTTATCAGGAATATTAACGGCCTTGTAAAAAATCGTCAACAAAAGGAATTTAGTCTATGACTGTTCAACCAAAAGGCGAAGATTTGAGAAAGGCGGTAAAGTGGGTTTCAGAAAAACGGAAGCATGAGCATGTAAAGGATTTAAAGAAGCTTGTGGCTGATGCCGGTCATAAATTCAACCTGTCTCCCAAGGATGCGGAATTTTTATCCCGCTTTGTTGTTGAAAATCCAGTATAATCGCGAACTATTTACCACAGAGCACTCAGAGGCCACAGAGAAATTAGGGTATAAAATATTGTCATTCTACCACGAAGACCACGAAGAATAAAAAAATCGATCTTAATAACCTTCGTGTGCTTCGTGGTTTATCATTATTACCATGCCAAAGATAAGAATACTTCCCGAGAACCTTTCCAATAAGATAGCTGCGGGCGAGGTTGTGGAGCGGCCATGTTCGGTTGTCAAGGAGCTTGTTGAGAACGCTCTTGATGCACAGGCCGGCCGCATCATAATCGAAGTCGAAAACGGTGGGAAATCCCTGATACGCGTGTCGGATAACGGCATGGGAATGAACGGAGATGACGCCCTTCTTGCCCTGGAGCGGTATGCAACCAGCAAGATATATAAGGACAGCGATCTGTTTTCCATTAAGACTCTTGGTTTCAGGGGGGAGGCTCTTCCAAGCATTGCTTCTGTTTCCGGATTTTCTCTTGTTACAAAGGATGAGGCATCTAAAACCGCTGCTGAAATAATCGTTGAAGGCGGCAGAATTAAAAAGGTCTCTCAAACAGGGGCTCCCCAAGGCACAATGGTAACCGTCAGCCGGCTTTTTTATAACATTCCGGCCAGGCGCAAGTTCTTAAAAAGCGCCTCCACGGAGATGGGCCATATTGCCGATACTATTTCAAGTATTGCGCTGGGAAACCCGAACGCCGGATTCAGGCTTGAGCATAACCGGAAAATTGTAAAGAACTGGCTTCCGGCATCTGATCCGTTTGACAGGGTAATGGATGTTACGGGAAACAGCCTGAAAAGCGATTTTTGCAAGCTTGAATTTAATGAAAAATTTGTTTCAATTGCAGGCTGGATATTATCTCCGAAAATTTTTCGCAGCACCTCCCGCGGCATCTATATATATGTGAATAACAGGTTTGTGCGTGACAGGGTCATTCAGCATGCCCTGCTTGAAGGATACAGGCAAAGATTGATGAAAGGGCGGTTTCCCGCGGCTGTTCTTTTTGTTAATGTTCCTTTTGAGCAGGTGGATGTAAATGTTCACCCCGCAAAACAGGAGGTAAGGTTTGCCAGGCAGAAGGATGTCCATGAAGCTGTAAAAGATGCTGTGTCAAAGGCGCTTTGTCAATTTGAAACACATAAATGGGTTGAAAAGGATAAATGGAAACCAGCTGAAACGCGTAATAATTTTTCTGTTTCAGAGCCTGCCGCTGCTTATACAAGGTCTGAACGCAGATCATTTATTTCCGGCCAGGGCCATGCGCCAGAGACCGAGCCGTTTCCTGAAATCCAGGACCCGCTCTGGGATAAAAAGACCTGTTTCGCGGATTTACAGGTAATAGGCCGGTTTTATAATACATATATTGTCTGCGAGTCGGAACATGAGCTTGTGCTTATTGATCAGCATGCAGCACATGAACGGGTTGTTTATGAGCAAATGAAAACCCGGTATAAAGGCTCAAAAGGGCCTGACCAGAGCCTGCTTATTCCTGAAACAGTTGATCTCGGCTACAGGGAGGCAGAGATACTTGAAAAGATGATTCCGGAGTTTTTCAGGTTTGGGTTTGAAATAGAGCGGTTCGGAGGCGACACCTTCGCGATAAAGTCTGCGCCGGCCATCCTTTCAGGCAGGGAGATAAGGCCGCTTATTATCGAGATGGTGGAGAAAATCGCAAAAACAGGTTTTGGGCCGGACCTGGAAAAGGGGATTGACAACTGTCTGATTACAATGGCCTGTCACGGGGCGATCAGGGCGAACCAGGCCCTTACAGACGCGGAGATAAAGAGGCTTCTCGACCAGCTCGACCAATGCGAGAACCCATCCAACTGCCCGCACGGCCGGCCCACGTGGATAAAGTGGAGCAAGGGAGAGGTCGAGAGGATGTTTGGAAGGTAGATGTTATTATGTCTTAAGGGGTCTTAAGTGTCAGGTGTTAAGGGGCTTTGAACCGCAGAACCGCAAAACAAGGAACTGCATAATGTCGAAGTGTATTAATATGCTCAGGAAATTATGTTAATGAGTAATAATGAGACGCAAAAATCCCCCTTTTTTACCTTACGCCGAGAAGGCGCGGTCTGCCTGTTTCTTGTCATAGCTGTACTTGCTGTTTACTGGCAGGTCGGCAGCCATGAATTTGTTAACTACGATGACAAAAAATATATCACAGAGAATCAACATGTTCAGGCAGGGCTGACTTTAAAGAGCATTGCCTGGGCTTTTACATCCACAGATGCCAGCAACTGGCATCCATTAACCTGGCTGTCTCACATGCTGGATTGTCAGCTTTTTGGATTAAAACCCGGTGGTCATCATTTCACCAGTGTATTTTTTCATATCTTAAATGCCATCCTGCTTTTTCTGGTTTTTAAGAAAATGACAGGGGCTTTCTGGAAAAGCGCCTTTGTCGCGGCGCTTTTTGCTCTTCATCCCCTTCATGTGGAGTCGGTTGCCTGGGTAGCGGAACGCAAGGATGTTTTAAGTACATTTTTCTGGATGCTGACTATGGGAAGTTACGTCTGGTATGTTGAGCATCCTGGGACAAACAGATATTTGCTGGTTCTTTTGTTCTTTGCTCTTGGTCTTATGGCCAAGCCCATGCTGATAACCCTGCCTTTTGTGCTGCTTCTTTTGGATTACTGGCCTCTTGGCCGATTTAATTATCAGTGGTCATCTGCGCTCCAACTTATACGGGAGAAAATCCCCTTATTTGTTCTTGCGGCAGCATCAAGTGTTGTGACCTTGTTTGCCCAGCAAAGAGCTGTAGGTTCTTTGGAGGCATTTCCAATAACTGTTCGGATTTCCAATGCCCTGGTTTCATATATAAGCTACATCGCAAAGATGATTTTGCCGCATAGTCTGGCGGTTCTTTATCCCCATCCGGGCATGCCGCCAGTGTGGCAGGTTGCGGGCGCCTTCCTGCTGCTTGCATGCATATCTTTTATGGCCATAAGGGCTGTGAGGCGGTATCCTTATTTTGCTGTGGGATGGCTGTGGTATTTGGGGACTCTTGTGCCTGTAATCGGGCTGGTGCAGGTAGGAGTGCAGTCCATGGCTGACCGGTACACATATATACCGCTTGCAGGCATTTTTGTTATTATCGCGTGGGGCGTTTCTGATCTTGCGTCAAAGTGGCGGTATAAAAAGGAGGGGCTTGCCGCAGGATCAGTGATTATCCTCTCGATTCTAATGGTAATAACATGGTTTCAGGTAGGACACTGGACTAACAGTATTACACTTTTTAGCCATGCAATTAATGTTACCGAGAACAATTCAGTTGCGCACAATAATCTGGGGAGCGCTTTTGCAGATCAGGGCAAGGCATCTGAAGCCATTAAGCATTATATTGAGGCTATGCGTATAGATCCGATGTCTGCGGACGCACACTATAATCTGGGAAATACTTTTGTACGCCAGGGCAGGATATCTGAAGCAATCAGTCATTATACTGAAGCCCTTCGGATCAAGCCTGACGATGCGGAAGTGCTAAGCAACCTTGGAAGTGTTTTGTTTAAGCAGGGGAGGGTAGGTGAGGCGATCAGTCTTTATACCGAGGCCCTGCGGATCAAGCCCGATCTTGATGAAACTCGTGCAAATCTTAAAAAAATATCAGAGGTATTAAAGGGGCTTGATGAGGCTGTTAAAAAAGTTCAGGAATTACTTGAAGTTAATCCCGAAAATCCCAGGCTGCATTATGATTTGGGGACTTTGTATTGTAAAAAGGGGGAATTTGATAAAGCCATTGTTCAATACCAGAAATCGCTGTCAATTAAGCCGGACAATCCCAGTACTTATTATAATCTTGCCTGTATGTACTCAATGCAAAACAGGGTGGGAAAGTCCATTGATTTTCTTAAGAAAGCCATTGAAAAAGGCTATGACAACTGGGATAATATAAAAAATGACAGGGATCTGGAGAATGTAAGAGACACGTCGGGATATAGAGAATTGGTAGGGAGTCAATAGGTGTTAGGGGTCAGGTGTTAGGTGTTAAGAAAAGGTAAGGAGAGTAGGTAGGTTGGGTTAAGGAACGAAACCCAACTGCGAATATCGAATGTCGAACAAGAAATGTCGAATTATGAAGTTTTTTTACTCTTTTGTCTCGCAGTATCAATGCTTTTCACAAATATCGAAATCAACTGATTATTTTCATCAAGCAAGAGTTCAAGCTTTGATGTCGGTTTTATAAGATTTGCTTTTATTATCATAAGCAACCATACTCTTGTTTCACGTAATTCCTTAAGAGATATTTTCATCTTGTGTATAAAATCAGAGCGAGACTCAGCGCTTTGAGCTTCACCATAATTAGGCGCCGGAGATGTGCCGCTACGAATGATTTGTCCTGCGATATGAATCCCAATTTTCGTTTTTGGTAATGCTTCTGCTATGCGAATTATTCGAACAGCGAAATCTATTAATCGATCTTCAAGATCAAATATTTTATCATCCTTCGACATTCTGCGGTTCCTTGTTCTGCGGTTCAAAATAATAACAAAAAACCCCCAACCGTTTCCGGCCGGGGGTTTTTTGTTTAACTACTTTAAAAACCTAAGTGTTTATCAACAAATCCTGTTAGAAGGACAGTTGGAGTTGATGAAACAGTGCATAGGTGTCGTCGAAGTTTGCATCAGTAATTGCAGGAACTTGCTCGTTATAGAGATCTCCGGCGCTAAGAAATGCTGCGATTGCAGTATAGGTCAGGTTGTCGTAGATCTTCCAGTTCAGAGTAAGGTCATATTCTGTTCCATAATCGTCTTTTGTCTCGCCGGCCGCTAGTTCATCAGCCGTTGCATTGCCGATTATAAGGCCAATATTCAGGTTTTCAAGCGGAGAAAAGCTTACGCCGCCGTAAATAATCTTGGAGCCTAAGTCGTCACCACCAGTTTTTGTAAGACCTTCCTTTGAAAGGTTTCCATAACCGCCGAGCGTATATAGTGCCGGGATTTCGTTTGTTGTCAGGATAAACAGCTTTTCCCAGTCATTTCCAACGCCGCCGGCTCCAGTATCGTCAGTAGCGTCAGAGTCTTCACCGCTTGCAAACGCATAACCTGCCATTATGGAAGCTGGTCCTAAATTATAAGTTGCTTCGATGTTATAGTTAAGCTGTTTGTAATCAATATCTGCTGTGCCTGCCGCGTCAAAGTCTTCTTCGCCCCAGACATAGTTAATTTCACCCTGAATAGAGAGCGGGCCGAATTTTCCAACAGCGTAAGGACTTAAAGAATATTTTCTGACTGTTGCGACATCGGATGTATTTTTGTCATTGGTATATGTGAGCATGGCGCCGGCTGTAAGATTTTCCATCTTCTGTACGGCAATAAGAAGATATTTGTCAGAATCCGCGTCGCCGACATCAGCGGGTAGTATCCCATTATCGGCTTCTACAACTTTCTCGAAAATGGCCTTTACTGTAAGACCATTTATTGTCTTGGCGTACACTATTCTGTCAGCATCAGATTCGGAGTCGGCAAACAGGGTTCCAAATGTTCCGCCTAGCTGACGGCCGATAGTAAATGTGCCGATTGGGGCCTTGATGGTCATGTATGCCCGGTCAAAGTCGATGTCATCGCCTGCGGTCTGAGTTTGGCCAAACGTCGTGCCGTCTAATGCGTCAAACCTCATGGTAACAGACAGGATGTCTGAAACTATTAAGTCTGTCTGGAGCCTCAAACGCATGTCCATGAAGGCATTTGATTCTGATTTGTCGGTCAAATCCCATGCCGATACATAACTTCCTCTTACCCTGTAGGCGCCGCTGAAATTGGCGTCAACAGCCATAACCGGAGCTGCCATAGCAAATGCGAGGCAGATGGCCAGAGCTGCAATTGTAAATTTTTTCATCTGTTTTTCTCCTTAAAATTAAATTAAAAAAAATTCCTGATAATTTTTAATTCGTTTAAACAATATTCTATCTCAATAATATTTTATCTCAATAATATTCTATTGGGTCGTCAACCCGCGGCTTAAACCGACACGCATCACCCCCTTTGTTAATTTTGAATTTTAAGTTTTGAATTTTAAATTAAAAGATTAATCCTCTAATCCTTAACCCCTAATCCTTTTAATTTTATTAGAGATCAAGCTGATTTTAGCTTAATTATATGTATCATCCTGTATTGTCAAGGATAAAATAGGTGTTAGGTGTCAGGTGTCAGGTGTTAGGCGCTAACCAACTGATATTCTTCGTGATAAATTTTGAACCGCGGAACAAAGGAACCGCAGAATGTCGAAGTAAAAAACTTCATAATTCGAAATTCCTTGTTCGACATTCGATATTCAACCCTCTTTAATCCTTTAATTCCTGCGTCCTCTCGGGGTTCCGCGAGAAATTGATTTATAAAGTATCAAGCCATCTATAAATTTGAAGTCACTGATATTATATGTAAAAAGCTCTATATTTCCAGCCATGGCCGTTGCTCCAATCAAAGCATCCGGAGGCTCTAATCCGTGACTTTTGGAATATTTCTCTATAAGTCCTACCGCCTTGTTTGAAATTTCTGTATCTATATGGATAATTTTGAAAGTGTTTAAAGCTTTCTTTATTAGGTTAAGTTCTCTTTTATTTAAAGCACCATAAAATAACTCCATCAAAGATACTGATGATACAGCTATATTGTCTATTCCTATTTCCACGATTTCCCTTTTTGCAACTTTGTTCCCCTTCATATACTCAATAATAACATCGGTATCACAAAGGATCATAGCTACTCAACCCCCAATCCTATCTTCTCATACCTTCTTTTCCAAACCTCTCTCCTTAAACTTCCTTTTGATATATTCCGATCTTTCCAGACCCCAAATATATCATCTAAGGCTTTTAATTTTTTCTTTGTTATAATTTTTTCTCTGCTCTTTTCTATTTTGACAAAAGAAAGTTGGCTAAGAACTTCTACAAGACTCTTTGCTCTTTCATTATCTTGAATGTCTAATATTATTCTCACTGTTTTATCCCCTAATCCCTATTTCCTGATCTCTGCCCCCTGATCCCTGATCCCCGACCCCTGACCCCTGACCCCTATCAACGGCGCCAGATCATATTATTCACACTGTTCTGGTTGAATATCCAGAATTAAGGCAATTGACTTTTTTATAAGGTTAATTTCATTATCCGGGATGTTCCCGATCTTTTTCACAAATCTATCATGGCTGATAGCCCTGATCTGGAAACAATCAATTGCTGATCTTTTCTGTAATCCGTTGCTTGAATCAGGTTCCAAAGAAACAAAAAACGGATTTTTATCCCAGTATGGGCTCCAGGCAGTAACAGGCACAACAATGGCAAGCCTGAGATGTTTGTATTGATTCAAAAACATTATCATACGACGCTTTGCCCATCATCTCCATGGCCTCTATTCTTTTCAGTTCTCTGAGTTTTTTACGGTCTTCAGACACTTTGGTGTTGATGGCCTCTCGCATATATTCGCTCAAACTTTTGTAATGCAGAGTTTTGCAGGCCTCTTTGATAAATTCGTAATTTGTTTTATCAATCTGAATTTTGGTTGGAATTAGCATATTATCCCCCACTTTTCATTATTTTACCACAAAGGCCACGGAGACAACAGAGGGGGAAGGTTTTTTAAAATAATTCTCTGTGTGCTCTGTGGTGAAAGATCAAGAGGAATTTTAAACCGCAGAATATCGAAGTAAAAAACTTCATAATTCGAAATTCCTTGTTCTACATTCGATATTCATCTTTTCCCTTATCTTTTTTCATTCAACATTCGATGTTGGACGTTCGATGTTCGATGTTCATCTTTTTCTCTTATCAATCCTCTAATCTTCTAACCCCCTATTCCCCCATCAGCGGCGCCAGATCATAAGTTATGACCGAGCTTTTGGCCTTTTGACCTATTACATCGCGCTGGCTTACAATTGCGGCTACAAGCTTAAGCTTGCCGTCATTGTTAATATCTCCTATCGCATAGTCGCAGATATAACCTGAGACCTGGCGGGTATGCCAGTTTTGGGCAAGCCCCAATCCGTCCCACGAAAGTGATTCAAACCAGGCTCCGCTGTAATGACGGAAATTTTTAAACAGATTGCCGGAGATTGATTTGTTTTTTACTGTAATTATCTCTGTTTTGCCGTCCTTGTTCAGATCAACGATATAAAGCCTGTGCGGCAAATAAACACGGCTTTCAGAATCTCCTTGCTTGTCCTGAAAATCGATGTCAATATAGTTTTCACTGCCTCCAAATTTGTCTTCACTTTTCCATTCCTGCTCTCCGCCTGTAGTATATATCCTAAACCGTTCTTCTTCATCAAACGCAGCCACAACCTCGCCTTTGTCATTTAAAAGATCTCCAATGGTAAAGCCGAAAATATTAATATTTTCCGGAAGGCCCATAGCGACTTTACCCTGCGGCTTATAGCTGCTGCCTGTCCACACAAGCTCATATACGCCGGGCATAAAAAGGTCGGACACGCCCATTTTCTGCCCAATGAGCAAGGGCCCGAGCACAGGACGGGAAATGACCCTGAAATACCAGTTTTCATTATCCGCGACAGTCTTAAAATCGCTGCCGTTCCATTCCAGCACAAAGGATTTAAGCGACTTGCTGCTTTTATCCAGGCATGTGACAAATATTTCAGCCTTTCCGTCCTTATTAATATCAGCAACATCAACAGCAAGATATTTATAATATTCTTCGCCCGCAATCTCCTTTATCTTTACAAAGAGATCATTTTCAGACCTGTAGATATGCACCTCCTGGCCTGAAATCATTACTGTTTCCGTCTTGCCGTCTCCGTCAACATCCCCTAATGCCAGCCCTTTTATCTGCATGCGAAAATTCTTGCTTTTCCAGAATCCCGGGCCGGCATCGCCGCGGCCTGTCATGACAAATGGGGTTTTGCCTCCTTCAACGTCCCCTTCAGATTCAATAAACTCTCCTGAAAGCAGACGCTCAGGATGCATATACTGGGACGGTCCCTGCTCGGGAACTACTTGCTGCGGAAGCTGCCTGACCGCGGTTTTTCTGCCAAAAACCTTTTCATTGATCTCTTCCGCGAACAGATTGATGCGCGGGATTACCTCTTCCATGCCCTGGCTCTGGTTAAAAAAGGAAAGGGAAGGTTTTGTGTTGTCTGCGATATCCACTATTTTTGCATCCAGGCTCACGCTGTTTCCGAATATGGTAAGGCTGCCGAAAAGCACAAAATCGGCCTTCAGCATCACGCCGATTTCGCGCGCGTTTTCCTCATTTAAAGGGGCGGCGATGGTTTTAACGGCCGTGGCTGTTTCCTGCCGGGCGATGATAGAGACCTTGTTTTCCCATGAAAGGCGGGATGACAGCATTGAAAGAATGCCTTCCTGCAGAAAGGCAAGATCCTTTTCAGCATTCATCGTAAACGGAACGATCGCGATCCTGCTTTGTTTTGCAAAGGCAAGAGCAGGTAGATCTATAATGATTATAAAGGCAATGCTAATAAAAGCCAGCCTGATGAGTTTATTAAATAAAGTTTTCAAAAATTCCTCCTTCATGTTTTTTTACCACAGAGACCACGGAGACCACAGAGGGAAAAGGTTAAATAAAAAAAACAAAAAAATGCTTTGTGTTCTCTGTGCTGCCAGTGGTGAATAATTATTAATCATTGATCAATCGGCGTATCCCATCTTTTAGAATTTTAACATTGAAATTGATCAATAAACCTACTTTACAGCCGGATAATTTCAGATATGACAAAAGCTGTGCCGTATGTATTGGAGCTAATTTGTCTATTGCTTTAATTTCAACGATCACCTTATTTTCTACTAACAGGTCAATGCGATAGCCACAATCTAACTTAACATTTCTGTACTTTACAGGCAATTCTTTTTGCCGTTCAACTGAAAGCCCACTTTTGGCAATATCATAGGCTAAACATGCTTCATAGGCTGATTCTAAAAGGCCAGGTCCAAGTTCCCTATGAACCGACATTGCAGAGCCAATTATAGTTTCAGTAATGTCGTTTATTTTTTTCATAAAATTTTATTTTACCACAGAGCACGCAGAGGCCACAGAGAAAAAGATAAATAAAAACAAATAAAATTACTCAGTGTTCTCTGTACTCTCTGTGGTTAATAATAATGCACAAAATTTCGACAACCATTTACCCCAGAGCTTACTAAGGCCATAGAGGAGGGAAGTTTTTTTTAAAAATAATACTCAGTGTTCTCTGTGCTCTCTGTGGTTAATCCTGCAAGCAACTCTTCAACTTATTTCTCAGAATTTCATTTACAATCTTTGGATTTGCCTTTCCTTTTGTTTCCTTCATTACCTGTCCCACGAAAAAGCCTAAAAGATTTGTTTTGCCGTTTTTATAGCCTTCCACCTCTTTGGGGCATGCGGCTAACACCTTTGATATAACATCCTCTATTGCGGAAACATCTGTAACCTGTACAAGCTGTTTTTCCTTGACTATCTGTTCCGGGGCCTTGCCTGTTTGCGCCATTTCTTCAAATATGGTTTTTGCGATCTTGCCGCTTATGACCCCATCATCAATAAGCTTGAGGAGCCCGGCAAGGTCGTTGGCAGACACAGGGGATTTTGATATTGTTTTTCCTTCAGCATTCAAAAAAGCCGTGAGCTCCCCCATGATCCAGTTGCAAACCTGTTTTGGATTGGGGAATTGTTTTACACATTCTTCAAAGTATTCCGCAACCTCCCGGCTTGATGTCAATGCTTCGGCGTTATTTGAAGAAAGGGAGAATTCCTTTATAAAGCGATTTGTTTTTTCATTTGGAAGCTCGGGCAGGCTTTTCCTTACCTCATTGATCCATATATCGTCGATTACAATGGGTAAAAGATCAGGGTCTGGAAAATATCTGTAGTCGTGAGCCTCCTCCTTTGATCGCATTGAAGTTGTTCTGTTTTTATCAGGGTCCCACAGCCTTGTTTCCTGTACCACCTGACCGCTTTCAGCAAGAATTTCCCTTTGCCTTATTATCTCGTAATGCAGCGCCTTTTCAACATGCTTAAAGGAGTTTAAATTTTTAAGCTCCGCGCGTGTGCCGAAAGTTTCAGACCCAACCGGCCTGATCGATACATTTGCATCACACCGAAAGCTTCCCTCCTCCATGTTGCCGTCGCATATACCCAGATAACGCACGATCGACCTGAGCTGTCTGAGATAAGCGCCTGCCTCTTCGGGCGATCTGATATCCGGCTCGCTGACTATCTCGATTAAGGGAACCCCTGTCCTGTTGAAATCGACCATGCTAAACGGCCTGTCAGGGTCGTGGGTCAGTTTGCCTGCATCCTCTTCCATGTGTATCCTGGTGATGCCGATCTCTTTTTCGCGGCCATTGGTTTCTATTTTCAGGAATCCATGCTCCGCGATCGGAAGTTCATACTGGGAGATCTGGTACCCTTTTGGAAGGTCGGGATAAAAATAGTTTTTGCGGGCAAACCTGCTTTCACGGTTAATTCCGCAGTTTGTAGCCAGGGCCGTGCGCAGACTGTATTCAACCACCTTTTTATTAAGTACCGGAAGCACTCCGGGCATGCCTAAACATACCGGACATGTATGGGTGTTTGGAGGAGCTCCGAAGGATGTTGAGCAGTTGCAGAAAATTTTTGTTTTTGTCTTTAGCTGGGCATGAACCTCAAGCCCGATAACCGGTTCAAATTCCATAATTATATTTTGTTAACCACAGAGATCACAGAGGAAAAAAATTAAAAAAACAATCACGAAAACACGAAAGTACGAAAACACGAAACAGAAAAAGTTTAAATAGTTTTATTTATGGTAATGTTTTGTAACAGTGATGATTTTTTCAGTCCTTCTTCTAAATCCTTCAGGAAATCATCCTTATACAAGTTTGTTGCCGCAAAGTCAGTTAAAATGGAATTAATTTTATCTTTTTTGAAAGGTCTTAATTTAACCGGTTTTGCTTCGAGTCTTACTAACAACTTTTTTCGTTCTTCAGCCGTCAGGTTATCAATAAGCTCAAAAAGTGTATCCATAGGTATCTCTATTTTTTTAGTTATTGTCTCTTTGAGAGTTATTTGTGGCATATATCTTCCCCTCCCCAACTTGCCAAAAAGGCTTAATTCTCTAATCCCTGAACCCTGAACCCTGAACCCTGAACCCTGAACCCTGAACCCTGAACAATTTATATCCTATTGCGGTGCATAGTCAAGCCATTTTGTTTTGACAAAACAGGCCGCATAAGTTTAAAAATTCAAGTTACAAGTGAGCTAAAGTATATTAAAGTGCCTAAAGTTAATGAATTCGTAAAAAATCAAAAAACCATTTTTTACGCAACGTGTTAAGTGTTAGGTGTTAAGTGTTAAGAGCTTGATAAAACAGCGTGTTTCTTTAACCTAACACCTAACACCTAACACCTAACACTTAACACCTGATGAATTCGACTTTTTACGAATTCATCAAAAAGGAATTAAATGAAATTTTTTCTGTGCGTAATCGGAATGGTGATGATAATTGAAGGGCTTCCTTATTTTGCATTTCCTGAAAAGATGAAGTCCTGGGTGCAAAAGGTTCTTGAAATGCCGGACAGCGCCCTCCGAAAATTCGGACTTGTGCTTATGGTTGCAGGGCTGTGGATGATATATTTAGGAAAGGGGTAAAAAATAGTAGGGGTCAGGGATCAGGGGTCAGGGATCGGGGGGGCAGGGATGATAAAAAGCTATCGAGATTTAGAAGTTTGGCAGAAAGCAATGGATTTAGTGGTGATCTGTTATAAAATGACGAAGGAATTCCCGAAAAACGAGATTTATGGACTTGCCAGTCAATTACAACGTGCGGCAGTATCAATTCCGGCAAATATCGCCGAGGGCCGTCAACGTCAGCACAGCAAGGAATTTCTTCAACATCTGTCAATTGCCTGTGGTTCTCTTGCAGAGGTTGAAACCCATATCCAGATAGCTGGACGCTTAAACTATATCAATGAAAATCAAATAGATAAAATGCTAAATAAGGCAGAAGAAATTGGCAGGATGCTAAATGGTTTGCGAAGGTCTATCAAGAAAAAGGCCTGATCCCCGATCCCCGATCCCTGACCCCTATTAGAGGTTAATTATTATGTATTCACTTATTGATTATAACTATGATCTTCCTGAAGAGTTTATTGCCCAGGAGCCGGCAGGCAAGAGAGACCGGTCAAGGCTGTTGTCTTTAAACCGCAGGACCGGAGAGGTTTCGCATCATCTGTTTTATGAGATTTGCAGCTTTCTTTTGCCGTCGGACGTGCTGGTTGTAAACAACACAGAGGTTATTCCAGGACGGCTTTTCGGGCATAAGGATACAGGTGGAAAGGTTGAAGCCCTTATCCTTGATTATGCTGATAAAAATAAGGAAAAAAATAAAGAATTTGTTTTTGAGTGCCTTATAAGGGCTTCAAAACGTCCAAAGCCCGGAACATCATTTGTTTTTGATCAGGGATTAACGGCAGAGGTGATAGCTTCTCAGGATGAAATTCATACACTGAGATTTTTTTATGACGGCGATTTTGAGAGCCTTCTTTACAGGATAGGCAATATGCCGCTTCCGCCTTATATTAAAAGAAGCGGCGGAGTTTCTCCGTGCAATGACAGAAAATCCTACCAGACAGTTTATGCCAGGCAAAAAGGGGCGGTTGCGGCTCCTACGGCAGGGCTGCATTTTTCAGAAAAGCTGCTTGAAAAAATCAAATCCATGGGTGTAAACATAGTTGAAATTACTCTGCATGTGGGATACGGTACCTTTTTGCCGGTAAGGGCGTCTGATATAAGGGATCACAAAATTCATTCCGAGCAATACTATGTTTCAAAAACCAGCGCGGAAACAATAAACCACGCAAAGGCAAAGGGGGGCAGGATTGTGGCTGTGGGCACGACCTGCGTGCGCAGCCTGGAGTTTGCATCCGATAATAACGGAAATGTTTCTTATGGAAGCGGGAATTGCAATCTGTTTATATATCCGGGTTACAGGTTTAAAGCTGTTGACGCTATGATTACAAATTTTCATCTGCCTCAATCAACCCTTCTTATGCTTGTATCGGCCTTTGCAGGCCGTAAAAATATTCTGGCAGCATACAGCGAGGCTATAAAGGAAAGATACAGGTTTTACAGCTACGGGGATGCGATGGTGATAATGTAGGATTAGAGGATAGGCATTGAAAAAAGATGAACATCGAACATCGAACGTCCAACATCGAACATCGAATGGAAAGAGATGAAGAAACAGACATATGATCTGGAAGAAAGGCTGCTAATTAAAAAACCTGAACTATTAGATGATATTTTGCAGGAAACAGAGGAATTAATTAAGATTTTTGTTGCGAGTATCAAAACGGCTGAAAAGAAACAGAAATAAATTGAGGAGCGGAGCGACATCATTATTCGATGTTGGATGTTCAATGTTCGATGTTGGACGTTCATCTTTTAAAACAACTTAACACCTGTATTTAACGATGTTTAACTTTAAGATAATAGCTGAATCAAAAGAAACACGAGCAAGGGCCGGAATTATAAACACGTCTCATGGCATGATTGAGACTCCTGTGTTTATGCCTGTGGGCACACTTGCGAGTGTGAAATCCGTGTCGCCCGAAGAGCTGCTTGATGCAGGCGCGCAGATAATTTTAGGGAATACTTATCATTTATACTTAAGGCCCGGGTGCGAGGTGATAAATCTTTTTTCCGGTCTTCATAAGTTTATGAACTGGAAGGGGCCGATCTTAACAGACAGCGGCGGGTTTCAGGTGTTTTCCCTTGCAAAGCTGTCCAGGACAAGCGAGGAAGGGGCTTTATTCCAGTCGCATATTGACGGGTCAAGCCATATGCTGACCCCTGAAAAGGCGGTTGAGATACAAAATTGTCTTGGTTCAGATATAATCATGTGCCTGGATAATTGCATTGCATATCCGTCGGATATGGACACGGCAAGAGATGCTGCAAAGCTTACCACGTCCTGGTCAAAAAGATGCAAACAGAGCTGGGAAAATGGAGCAGGCAATGCTCTGTTCGGAATTGTCCAGGGCGGCATGTTCAAGGATCTTCGAGCGGAATCGATTGATGATCTGGTGAATATCGGATTCAGCGGCTATGCAGTAGGCGGGTTAAGCGTCGGAGAGCCAAAGGATATAATGCTTGATATCGCTGATTTCACCCTTCCCAGGCTGCCGGATTTAAAGCCTAAATATGTCATGGGTGTGGGAATGCCGGAAGATATTGTAGAGCTTGTCGCGCTTGGGGCGGATATGTTTGATTGCGTGCTTCCCACAAGAAATGCCAGAAACGGTCAACTGTTTACGAGCTGGGGCACAATAAATATTAGCAATTCATGTTTTAAAACCGATACAAAGCCTGTTGAGTCCGGATGCCAATGTTATACATGCAGCAATTATTCCAGGGCGTATCTGCGCCATCTTTATATGGCAAGGGAGCTGCTTGCGTACCGTTTAAACACGATTCATAATATCCATTATTATATTGGACTCATGAAAAATATGCGGCAGGCAATAATTGACGGCGGTTTTGATGCTTTTAAGAAGGATTTTTATGGAATGAGAAGTGTTAGGTGAAAAATTAAGGAGGGATTTGACTGTGCGGGAAAAAATCAAGGAAACTATAGACAAAATCAGGCCCATGCTTCAGGCTGACGGCGGCGATGTCGAGTTTGTTGGTTTTGAAGACGGAGTGGTCAAGGTTCGGTTGAAGGGCGCATGCGCAGGATGCCCCATGTCTCAGATGACGATAAAAAACGGGATTGAGCAGTCATTAAAAAAGGCTATTCCAGAGATAAAATCGGTAGAACAGGTATAGAAAGATAGGGATTAAGGATTAAAGGGATAATCCTCTAATCCTGTAATCCCCTTAATCCGAAAATTTGAGTTTTGAATTGAAAATTTAGCATTCAAAATTTAAAATGCTTTGTGGTGAAAAAATAATCTTTTTACAGAGAATATATTATGACGATAGCGAAAAAGGTTGAAATAATGCTGTCAAAGTCGTCCTGGATACGGAAGATGTTTGAAGAGGGCGCGCGTCTTAAGGCTGAGCATGGCGCGGACAGGATATATGATTTCAGCCTGGGAAATCCGAATCTTCAGCCTCCTGAAGAGTTCAGAAAGGTTTTAATCGATACCGTTAACGCGTCCGGAACCGGAGATCATGCTTATATGCCCAATACAGGATATCCGCATGTTCGAAAGTCTGTCGCCGATTATCTTTCCGTGGAGCAGCAGACAAACATCTCTGCGAATGAGATTATCATGACATGCGGAGCAGCAGGGGCATTAAATGTTATCCTGAAGACCATACTTGATCCAGGCGATGAGATTATTACACCGGCCCCTTATTTTGTTGAGTACGGTTTTTACGCTGACAACCACGGCGGGGTCTTGAAAACAGCACCGACAAAGCCCGACTTTTCCCTTGATATTGATGCGATTTCCTTTGCGATAAATGAAAATACCAAAGCGGTTATGATAAATTCTCCCAACAATCCCACGGGACAGATATATTCCAGGCAAAGCCTGATCCGGCTTGGCGCGCTTTTAAAGGAAAAGAGCAGATCTCTGGGCAGGACTATCTATCTTATATCTGATGAACCATACAGGAAGATTGTTTATGATGGTCTTGATGTGCCGAGCATATTTTCATGCTACAACGAAACTATAATAGCCACCTCCTATTCCAAGGATCTTTCCATTCCCGGGGAGCGGATAGGATTTATTGCAATTAATCCTGCTGCTGCGTGTAAGGATGATTTGTTCCGCGGCATGGCACTTGCCAACAGGATTTTAGGATTTGTAAACGCGCCTGCCTTTATGCAGCGTGTTGTGGGATCGTTGCAGGGTATAAGCGTGGATATATCCGGATATGCGAGGAAAAGAGAGCTGCTGTGTGACGGTCTTGCTGATTGCGGGTATGAGTTTATCAGGCCGCATGGCGCCTTTTATCTCTTTCCCAAAACCCCGGTTTCTGATGATGTGAAATTTGTAAAAACACTTCAGGATGAATTGATTCTTACTGTGCCGGGAAGCGGTTTCGGCGGCCCGGGTCATTTCAGGATTGCATTTTGTGTGGATGATAAAACCATAATTAATTCCATGCCCGGATTTAAAAGGGCGATGGACAGGTATAAGGGATTGAGAAGAGAAAAAAATGAACATCGAACATCGAACGTCCAACATCGAATATCGAATGAAAAAAAAGAAACAGGGGTCAGGGGTCAGAGAACCCTGAACCGTGAACCTTGAACCCCGAACATTTTAAAAGGAGATTTTATGAAGGTGTTGAAGATTGATCATCTCGGGATAGCGGTAAAGAGCATAACTAAGGGAAAAAAATTCTGGGGCGATATTCTTGGGCTTTGGCTTGAAGACTCTGAAGAAATGGCGGATGAGAAGCTTATTACCACTTTTTTCCCGATCGGAGAAAGTGAGATCGAGCTGATTGAAACTACCGACCCTGATGGACCTATCGGGAAATATCTGGAAAAGAGGGGAGAAGGGATACATCACATTGCTTTGCGTGTTGAAAACATAGAAGAGGCTTTGAAAGAATTAAAGGAAAAAGGTGTAAGGCTTGTTGATGAAAAACCGAGAAAGGGTGCGGGAGGCGCAAAAATAGCTTTTCTGCATCCAAAAGCAACAAACGGGGTTTTGGTTGAATTGTGTGAAAGATAGAGATTGGGTGTTAACGCCTGATACCTTGTAATGAAAGGAAACAGATAATGGGGATTGCTGAAGATAGAATAAGGCATCTAAGGGATATGGAAGAAAAAATCCTGAAGATGGGCGGTGAACAGGCGGTCGCGAAACAGCATGAGAAAGGGAAGCTGACAGCCAGGGAGAGATTAAATCATTTATTTGATCCTGGTACATTTCGTGAGATCGACATGTTTGTTGCGCACAGGTGCGTAAATTTCGGCATGGAAAAGGTCGAAATTCCATCTGACGGCGTAATAACAGGTCATGGCCTTGTTAATGGAAGGCATGTGTTTGCTTTTTCCCAGGATTTTACATCCAGAGCCGGCAGCCTGGGTGAAATGCACGCGAAAAAGATATGCAAGGTCATGGATCTTGCCCTCAAGGCAGGGACGCCTTTTGTGGGCATTAATGATTCAGGAGGGGCAAGGATACAGGAGGGGATTGATGCTCTTTCAGGATATGGCGAGATCTTTTTTCGAAATTCAGCCGGTTCCGGAGTTATTCCGCAGATTTCAGCCATTATGGGGCCTACTGCCGGAGGAGCGGTTTATTCGCCGGCCATGACAGACTTTGTTTTCATGGTAAAGGGCAGCAGCTATATGTTTATCACCGGTCCTGAGGTTATAAAATCCGTGACAGGAGAGGAGATTACCTTTGAGGATCTTGGCGGGGCCATGGTACACAATGAAAAAAGCGGGGTTGCCCATTTTGCAGGAGAAAGCGACGAAGACGCCATAAATAAAATAAAACAGCTCCTTTCATATCTGCCGTCAAACAACATGGAGGATCCTCCTTTAGTGGATACAGGAGACAGCCCTGCCCGGACAGATCCGGCTCTTAATACAATTGTTCCGGACAATCCAGGTCAATCATATGATATGAAGGATGTTATCTGTTCGATTGTTGATAATGGTGAGATTTTTGAGCCGCATGAGCATTATGCTAAAAATATAATAGTATGTTTTGCCAGGCTTAATAATAGAAGCATAGGCATTATCGCAAATCAGCCCGAGGTTCTGGCCGGATGTCTTGATATTAACGCTTCGGACAAGGCCACGAGGTTTATACGTTTTTGCGATTCCTTTAATATTCCGATACTGACAATAGCCGATGTTCCGGGTTATCTTCCCGGAAGCCAGCAGGAATGGGGAGGAATTATCCGTCACGGAGCAAAGCTGCTCTGGTGTTATTCAGAGGCAACGGTTCCGAAGATACTTCTCATTACCCGCAAGGATTACGGAGGAGCCTATATTGCGATGTCTTCGAAACATTTGGGCGCGGACATGGCCTTTGCGTGGCCGGGCGCTGAGATTGCCGTAATGGGAGCCGGGGGGGCGGCTAATATTATCCATCGCAGAGTGATTAAGGCTGCCGAAGATCCTGTTGCAATGCGCAAGGAAAAAATTGAAGAATATGAGGATCTTTTTTCAAATCCTTATTGCGCGGCAACCAGAGGCTATGTTGATGCCGTGATTGTGCCGGCGGAAACAAGGCCCCGTTTGATTGATGCCTTTGAGGTGATGTGCACCAAGCGGGAGACCAGGCCTCCTAAAAAACATGGGAATATACCGGTGTGAGGGATTGAGCGATTTCTCAAACAGTCAGATATTTTACATTTTATCACCAGTTGACCTCTCCGGTATTTATTGAAAAATTTATATGGTCAATGTAATGATGGGATAATAATAATGGTGACAGGCTGATGGAAAACAAAAAGAAAATGGTAGCTGCAATAGCTGCGGTAATGAGCTATATTAAAACAGAAGAGGAGGCTGTAGGCATGCAGCCCGCGGTTGTAGCCGACAGCGCTGATTTTGTATCAAAACAAGTTTCATTAAATCTGTGGGGTATAAGCGGACGGCAGGCGCAGATGCAGATGCGTGGCCTCATGCAGATGAAGGCCTTTCATGGAGTAAGGAGAACTATAAGATGAGCGATCATAATCAGGTGGAAATTACAAAAATGGATTACAGTGAGGACAGGCCCAAGGCAAAAAACCCTCTCAAAATAATGGATTTATCCCTGCGTGACGGCCATCAGTCTTTGTTTGCCACAAGGGGACGTACCGAAGACATGATTCCTGTTGCAGAGATGATGGACCATGTCGGGTTCTGGGCCGTGGAAACATGGGGAGGCGCTACTTTTGACACTATGCATCGATTTTTGAATGAGGACCCATGGGAAAGGATCAGGGTTTTAAAAAGATATTTTAAAAAGACTCCGATGTCCATGCTGCTCAGAGCGCAGAACCTGGTTGGATACAGAAATTACGCTGATGATGTTGCCAAAGCGTTTGTTGACAGGGCCGCTGCAAACGGCATTGATGTTTTCAGGACATTTGATGCTTTAAATGACTTTCGTAACTTTGAGACGGTTGTTCCTGTTATCAAAAAATGCGAAAAACATTTTCAGGGCTGTATATGCTTTTCAATAACCGAGCCGCGTATGGGCGGAGACGTCTATAACCTTGAATATTACGTAAATAAAGCAAAAGACCTTGAAAGGATGGGCGCGGACAGCGTTTGCATAAAGGATATGGCCGGCATGATAGCCCCCTATGACGCATATGCCATTGTCAAGGCATTAAAAGCCGCTGTATCGGTTCCGGTTCATCTTCACAGCCATTTTACTTCAGGCATGGCGGACATGGCTCATTTAAAGGCTATAGAAGCGGGTGTTGACATTATTGACACCTGCCTGTCCCCTTACGCGTACCGCACATCACATCCGGCTGTTGAGCCATTTGTTATGTCCCTTCTTGGAACAAACAGAGACACCGGATTTGACATCAAGCTCCTGGCTTCTATCAACGAAATTCTTGAAACAGATATTATCCCCAAGTACAGGCACCTGGTTGACGATAAAAAGTTTTCCATAATCGACATCAATGTTCTTCTCCACCAGATTCCTGGGGGGATGCTGTCCAACCTTGCCAACCAGTTGAGAGAAATGAATGCTCTTGACAGAATAGAGGATGTATATGCCGAACTTCCCAGGGTCAGGAAAGATCTCGGTCAGGTTCCCCTTGTTACCCCTGCCAGCCAGATTGTCGGTGTTCAGGCTGTCAACAACGTTTTGTTTGACGATGAAAAAGAGAGATACAAGATGATTACAGACCAGGTTAAAGACCTGTGCTACGGCCTGTATGGAAAGACCCCTGTTCCCATTGATTCTGAGATTAAGGCAAAAAGCTTAAAAGGCTACTCAAGGGGAGAAGCGCCGATTACATGCAGACCTGCCGAGGTTCTGGAGCCTGAGCTGGAAAAGGCCGGAGAGGATGTGAAAGACCTTGCGGTGGATCTGGATGATGTTCTTATATATGCGCTTTATCCTGTTACAGGGAAAAGGTTTTTAAAATGGAAATACGACAAAGAGGCGCCGCCTGAGAAGGTCAAGGCAAGAACAATGGCCGATGTTAAGGCTGAGCAGAGTCTTATTAAAAAGGCCCTTGCCGGAAAGCTTGTTGAAAAGCCGGAAAAAGAGGCTCCTTCCAAGGGTAAAGGTCTGCGCAGCTTCAACGTGTTTGTTGATGATGAGTACTTTGAGGTCGGAGTGGAAGAGCCGGGAGGATCGCCGGTTATGAGATATGTCCGGCAGATACCCGCATCAGCATCTATTCCGGCTGTACCTCCGGCAGGTGTAACGCCGCCTGCACCTTCTGTTTATTTTGCACCGCCTGCAGAAGTTCCTGTTTCTCCACCGGTTAAGGGGGCTGCGTCTGCCTTCGGCACGCAGAGTAAGGGCACCCCTCTTTCAGCTCCTCTGCCCGGTATAATAATAAGCTATAAAAAAGGGATAGGAGATGCTGTAAAGAAAGGGGAAACAATTATTATCCTGGAGGCCATGAAGATGGAGAATGCCCTTCCGTCTCCGACAGGCGGCATAATCAAATCCATTAATTTCAAAGTCGGCGATTCTGTTGCAAATGGTGATGTGCTTTGCATTATTGAGTAGGCAGTAAAGAAGTTACGAGTGCCTAAAGTTGAGGATTAATATATGCATGAGATGGGAGTAGCAATGGAGATAGTCGAGATCGCAATGTCTTCAATACCTGCTGATATAAAAAATGCGTGTGTTGAAAGTGTCAATTTGAAGGTAGGCAAACTTTCTGCAATTGTGCCGGAGAGCCTTCGGTTTTGTTTTGATATTGTATCAAAAGATACACCTCTTGCCGGAGCAAAGCTGAACATTGAAAATGTTCCAGTTGTAGCCAGGTGCAGGGAATGCGATCTTAAATGGACTATAAACAGTCCTGTTTTTAAATGCAAAAAATGCAAAAGCGGATTAATTGATATTGTTTCCGGAAGGGAACTTGATATAATTTCGATTGAGGTTGTGGACGAACAGGGAGAGTAAAACAAAAGGGAATCAACATGGAAATAAAAATAGTTCGCAAGGTTCTGGATGTTAACGAAAAAATGGCTCAGCAAAACAAAAATCTTTTTGCGGAAAAGGGGATTTTTGTGCTCAACGTAATGAGTTCTCCGGGATCTGGGAAAACAGCTACACTTGAAAGGACGCTGTCTTATATCATGCCGGAAATAAAAACCGCTGTTATAGTGGGAGATATATGTACTTCAAACGACGCTGATCGACTTGCCAGAACAGGCGTTCCTGTTGTGCAGGTTAATACAGATGAATTCGGAGGAGACTGTCATCTTGCAGCCCATGTTATTGAGAAGGCGGCAAGCAACATTGATTTGGATGCCATCGATTTCTTAATCGTGGAGAATATCGGGAATCTGGTTTGCCCTGCTGAATTTGATATCGGAGAAGACGCGCGAGTGGTCGTTCTTAGCGTAACAGAAGGGGAGGATAAGCCGGTAAAATATCCTCTGATGTTTCGTAAATGTAACGCTGCGATATTAAATAAAATCGATCTTTTGCCATATCTGGAATATGATAAGAATTTAACGCTTAAAAATATTAAGCAGATAAATCCCGCTATGCCTGTTTTTGAAATTTCCGCGACAAAGGATATAGGGTTTGGTCCCTGGATTGACTGGCTTAAAAGTCAGGTAAAGAGTAAACAAAAGGTTTATTAAAAACAGGGTGACAACAATGAATGTTAGAAGATCGATTTTTGCTGGAAGTTGGTATCCTGACAGCGCGGTGGAGTGTGAAAAGGAGATTAAAGGTTTTCTTAAAGAAATAAAGGTTAAGGATTCCTTGAAAGGCAAGGCGATCGGCGGGATTGTTCCACATGCAGGGTGGTACTTTTCAGGCAGTATTGCCTGCAATGTAATCAATTGCCTCAAAGATGAAAAGCCGATAGATGTTGTGATTATTTTTGGCATGCATCTTCATCCTGATTCTCCATGTTATATTATGAAAGATGGATCGTGGGAAACCCCGTTTGGTGAAATTCCAGTCGATAATGAGCTTGCAGGAGAGCTTGCCCGGAAATTTACATTTAATATTGAAACTTCCGAGCCCTTTGCGCAGGACAATACAATAGAACTCCAGCTCCCGTTTATTAAATACTTTTTTGAAGATGTAAAAATAGTTCCAATAGGCGTTCCTCCTGATAAAAGCTCTTTTGAAATAGGTAAGGCAGCGGCAGAGATCGCGACAAAGATGGGTCTTCGTGTAAAAATTGTAGGCTCTACCGACCTGACACATTATGGCTTAAACTATGGGTTTGTGCCGGAGGGAACCGGTCATGCATCGCTTGATTGGGTGCGTAATGAAAATGATCGAAGGATAGTTGAGGCTATGCTGAAAATGGACCCTGAAGGTGTCATAACCGAAGCCCTGTCACACCAGAACGCCTGCTGTTCAGGCGCTGCCGCAACAGCCATGTCAGCATCAAAACAGCTTGGCGCAAAACACGCGGAATCCATTGCCTATGCTACAAGCTATGATAAAAGCCCGGGCCACAGCTTTGTTGGATATACAGGGATAGTTTTTACTGATTAATCAATATTTACCTTTTCCCTTCATATTCTTCTAAAAACCGTTTAAAAAAATTATCCATGAAAGCATGCCGTTCTTTTGCTATTTTTGTTCCTTCTTTTGTCAGTATCCTGTCCTTTATTCGCGAAAGCTTAACCTTGAACTCTCTGAAACCTGTGTCATCTTTTGAATAGGACATGGATTTTTCAACACTTATATCAGGATTATGAAGCCTTGCGCCGATTTCTCCGGCAAAGAGATATGCCCTTGCCACACCGACCGCGCCGATTGCATCGAGTTTGTCTGCATCAAATAACACCTTTGCTTCAACTGTTTTTGGCGTGTGCTTACCGCGGAATCTATGTGATTTGATACAGTGGACAATATTTTCCTTTTGTTTTTCTGAAACAGGGAGTTTCTTCACTATGGGCCATGCCATCTCCGCTCCTTTTTCAGCATGACAAATTTCGCCGCATGACTCATCCTGAAGGCACCTGCCTATATCATGGAGATATGCAGCTGTGAGGAGCACAAGCATGTCTACTCCTTCAGCCTTTCCTATATGTTTGCACAAACTGCACACTCTAAGTGTATGGTCCCAGTCGTGGCTGCCTCTGGCTCCGTGAAACATATTTTTTGCGACAGACTTTATATGTTCGATTAAAGAATCTGCTTGATCCATCTATCTTCTTTTATCAATGGGAATGAATTCAGTTTTTGTCGGTCCGATATAGAGCTGGCGTGGACGGCTTAGTTTCCAATCTGGATCATCAGCGCTCTCTTTCCACTGAGCGATCCATCCGGGAAGCCTGCCGATGGCGAACATGACGGTAAACATATTTGTAGGAATGCCCATGGCGCGCAGCATTATGCCGCTATAAAAATCGATGTTCGGATAAAGATTGCGCTCTTTAAAATAATCATCATTTAGCGCAATTTCTTCAAGTTCCTTTGCCAGGTCAAGCAAAGGATCCTTTATTTTCTGCTTTTTCACAACGTTATCACACATTTCTTTCATTATTTTGGCGCGCGGGTCATAGGTCTTGTATACTCTATGGCCAAAGCCCATTAATCTAAAAGGGTCTTTTTTGTCTTTAGCCCTTTTAATGGCCTTATCCAACTTGCCGCCATTTTTTTGTATTTCTGAAAGCATTTCAATAACCGCCTGATTTGCCCCGCCGTGCAGGGGCCCCCAGAGTGCAGCTATTCCCGCCGAAATTGCAGCGTAAAGATTAACCCTTCCGCTTCCGACAACCCTTACGGCAGATGTGGAACAGTTTTGTTCATGATCGGCATGAAGAATCCAGAAAACATTCAAGGCCTTAACAATATCTTTATCAATCTTATAAGGTTTGACCGGATTATCAAACATCATATTCAGGAAATTTGCGCAATATGGCAGGTCGTGGCGGGGATAAACTACCTTGTGGCCTCTTGATATCTTATAAGACATTGCCGCCATGGTCCTGATCTTTGAGAGAAGACGCGTAACCATTATGTTAATCTCTTCTTCTGTGGTCTGAAGTTCCGGATAAAAGCTTCTTAATGCATTTACCATTGATGATAGAATGCCCATTGGATGAGAAGCCCTTGGGAAGTTCTGATAAAAAGTCTGCATATCTTCATGCACAAGGGAGTGGTCATTTAACAGAACTGAAAAGCAATTAAGCTCTTTTCTTGTCGGCAAAACTCTGTTTATCAAAAGATAGGCAGTTTCTGTAAAGCTTGATTGTTCGGCAAGCTGCTCAACCGGTATGCCGCGATAACGCAGAACCCCTTTTTCACCATCTAAATAAGTAATTGAACTGATACAGCTGCCGGTGTTGGAAAATCCAGGATCGAGTGTAATTAAACCGGTCTTTTGGCGAAGGCTGGAAATATCTATAGCCTTTTCCCCTTCCGAGCCTTCAACAACAGGGACTTTATATGTTTTGCCGTTATATATTATCTTTGCATAATCATCCATATTTTATTCCTTTATTCCCCTGAACCCGAGTAGCAACACCTCAATTGAGCGAAATGCTTAACTTAAAATATATATACATAATCTTTATGATAAGCAACCGGTAATTTGATTTTATCCTGTCTATACCTTATATTAATTGATTAGTTGACTTTGATGGCCTGGAATTATAAAAAAGTATTAAATTTTTATCACAGAGCACACTGGGATCACAGAAAAAAAGAGGTGATAAGCATGTCCTTTAAAGAAAATCTTTTGAAAAAGATAAACATAGATAAAACGACAAAGATTGTGCTTAATTCTATCGGGCCTCCTGACACCGGCCGCAAGCTTGACAAGCAAACAATGCGCAGTCTTCTTGAAATGGGTTCTTATCAATTAATACAGGAGCGTGATCTTGATCTCTATATTTTGCAGGAAAATGGTGATCTGAAAAGGATTCTGGTTCTTGATAATGGACTTGCCGTTTACAATACTACGGTCGAAGATGTTGTGTTGCGTAAAAGTCCGACTGTCAAGGAAATGGTTAATATAAGAAATATTATCAAGATATTAAATGATAAGGATGTGGTTCTCAGCAAAAGGGAGGGATCCGTTAAAACCATTCAGAAAGAATGCATTGATATGCTGGACCTTTCCTATAATGAATCTGATATCGAGGAGATTGAGAAAGATGGCGCGGCAGCGCTGGAAAGAGCGGATGCTGACGGTGTGATAGAAGCTCTTACACTGTTTGCCGAACTGCTCGGATACAGCCCTCCGCCAAAGGCAATGAAAACAGGCGACCACCATATTATCGGCGCTTTAAGCAAAGGTAAAAACAATGAAGATATTTTCGGCCCTGTTGTAATGTACAGCTTAACCTATAATTTACTGAAGCTTATTGACAGGCAGATCAGCAGCCTTGACAAGGGGGAAATTGAGCTGATGCACCATGTGGCAACGGGCAAAGAAAAGGCCTCAAAAGAGGGGTATTTTGTCTTTACATATTTAAAAGAGGCGGTTGTTTCGAAGAATTTATAATGGATTTGCAAAAGGTATATTCTGGTCGGGGCGAGAGGATTTGAACCTCCGACCCCTTGAACCCCATTCAAGTGCGCTACCAGTCTGCGCCACGCCCCGACAGATGTTATCTGTATAATTCTTTAAGTCTTATATGTCAATATATCATATGGTAAAATTCGGGGATTAAGGGATTAAGGGATTTTCTGATGAGTGTCAGGGAAAATACGCAATTATTACCGGACAGACTAATGCCTGGAGATACTATAGGAATAGTTGCTCCGGCCGGTTCTTTTGACAGGAAAGAGTTTGACCGGGGTGTTGTGGTTCTAAAAGCTATGGGATTTAGCATAGTTGTCCCTGATGATATCCATATTAAAAACGGGTATCTTGCCGGGCCGGATATTCATAGGGCCAACCTTATAAACACTTTTTTTGCCGACAGGAAAATAAAGGCAATTATTTGTGCAAGGGGTGGGTTCGGCTCTATGAGGATACTTTCATTGTTGAATTTTAAATCAATTAAGAAAAATCCGAAAATTTTTATTGGATTCAGCGATATATCCGCAATCCTGTCGGTGTTATACACGAGGTTCGGTTTTGTCGTCTTTCACGGGCCCATGGTGACAAGTTTGGGCGATGCTTCCAGGAAGACGAGGGAAGCATTGCTTGCCGCTGTTTCATCAGACGCCGGGCTTGCAATAATGCCAAAAACAGGGAAAACGATCAGGCATGGCTTAGCTTCAGGTCCGGTTGCAGGAGGCAACCTTACCACTTTGTGCCATCTTATCGGGACACCTTTTGAACCTGTGTTTAAAGGGCATATTTTGTTTCTGGAAGATAAGGGCGAAGCATGTTACCGAATTGACAGGATGCTAAGCCATATGAAGCTTGCCGGGTGTTTCGAGGGCTTGGCGGGACTTGTTCTTGGTTCTTTTAAAGATTGTGGTCCTGTTGGTAAAATTTTCGGGATTGTGGATAACATTTTCAAAGATGATAATATCCCAATGCTCGCCGGCTTTGAAGTCGGGCATGGAAAAAATAATATTACAATTCCGATCGGCCTTAATGCAACTCTTGATACAGACAGGCAGTTATTGTTGTTTCATGAACCGGCAACAACACACTAATTGAGCAAAAACTCAATTAGTGTGGGGTCAGGGGTCAGTATTCAGGGGCCAGCAGATTATAACGGATATCAAATGACTGATAATCTCAAGCAAGTTGACAGCCTTATGAGGCATGCAATATCCGAGAAGGTTTTTCCCGGAGCAGTGCTCCTGGTCGCAAGGAATGATTCAATAGTTTTTTTTGAAGCTTATGGATATGCCAATATCTTCTCAAGACGTAAAATGACCATGGATACCATTTTTGACCTGGCATCCCTTACAAAACCACTTGCAACAACACCGGCTGTTATGAGGCTGGTCCAACAACGCAAACTTGGTCTTGAGCAAACACTTGAATCAATCTTGCCCTGTTTTAAAAAAACAGACAAGGGGCAGATAAAGATAAAATCTCTTTTGTGCCATAATTCCGGTCTTCCTGCTTATCGTGAATATTATTATAAGCTAAGCAAGGTCCCGCCGGATGCGAGAAGCAAGGCATTAAAGCGCCTTCTTGTAAAAGAATCCATGTTGCATCCCGCAGGGGAAAAGGTGTTATACAGCGATCTTGGGTTTATGATTCTTGGATGGGTGGTTGAAACTGTGACTGGAAGACGTCTTGATCATTATGTGGGTGATGAGATATACATGCCGCTCGGCATAGATTCAGACAAGGGACTGTTTTTTGCAGGTCTTGATTCAAGGCCGATTATAGAAGAATTTGCAGCTACTGAAATATCTCCCTGGCGAAATATCCTTTTAGAGGGGGTAGTGCATGATGAAAATGCCTATATGATGGGAGGTATCGCGGGGCATGCCGGCCTCTTTGGATCTGCCGGCAGCCTCTATATCCTTCTGTCGTCTCTGTTGTCGGATTTTTACGGCACCAAGCAAATCAACCTGTTTGAAAAAGATATTCTTCACACTTTTTTTAAGGAGCAAAAAGGAACAGACAAGGCGCTTGGATTTGAAACCCCGTCATCGGCTAACCCAAGTTGCGGAGACTCTTTTTCAAAAAGGAGCGTAGGGCATCTTGGCTTTACAGGCACTTCCTTCTGGATGGACATTAAGCGGAATATTATTGTTATACTTTTGACCAATCGTGTACACCCATCACGTGAAAATAATAAAATAAAGTTTTTCAGGCCGAAAGTCCACAATGCAATTATGGATTGCCTTTTAAAATTATGACTTCATAAATACATCATATTGTATATTCCAATGATATTTCGCTTGTAATGGCAGAATATATTTGATAAATTAATAAAAATTAGTATATAAATAAATATTTGCATACATATTTTTTATGTGTGCGGAAATGAGGAGTTATGGGTTTTTTTAGTGGAATTTTAGGTTTATTTTCTAATGATCTTGCTATCGATCTTGGCACCGCAAATACCCTTGTTTATGTCAAAGGCAAAGGAGTAGTGCTAAGCGAGCCATCGGTAGTTGCGGTAAGAACAGACCAGAGGTCTAAAAACCGTGTTTTGGCTGTGGGCACTGAAGCAAAAAATATGCTTGGAAGAACGCCGGGCCATATATTGGCAATCCGTCCTATGCGTGACGGAGTTATTGCCGACTTTGAAGTGACTGAAGCAATGTTGCGGCATTTTATTCGCAAGGTTCACAACAGGCGGACTTTTCTCAGGCCAAGAATTATTATTGCAGTGCCGTCCGGAATCACCCAGGTTGAAAAGCGTGCTGTCAAAGAATCGGCTGAATCAGCAGGAGCTCGTGAGGTATTTCTTATTGAAGAGCCTATGGCGGCCGCAATAGGCGCTGGCCTTCCTATTACTGAACCAACGTGTAATATGATCGTTGATATTGGCGGCGGCACAACGGAAGTTGCTGTGATTTCTCTTGCAGGAATTGTTTACAGCAGATCGATCAGAGTGGCCGGCGATAAGATGGATGCTGCGATTATTCAGTATATAAAGAGGAAATATAACCTGTTGATCGGTGAAAGAACGTCGGAGACAATTAAAACCACTATCGGGAATGCATATCCTGACTTGCAGAATCTGAAAACAATAGAGGTTAAAGGCAGAGACCTTGCTTCTGGAATCCCCAAAATTCTGTTGATTGATTCAGAAGAGATCCGGATAGCGATCTCCGAGCAGATCGATGCGATTGTGGAGACGATAAAAATTGCTCTTGAGCAGACTCCGCCGGAGTTGGCCGCGGATATTGTTGATCGGGGGATTGTATTAACAGGTGGCGGAGCCCTATTAAAAGATTTAGATAAACTTATCAGGGAAGAAACCGGCCTTCCGATAACAATAACCGATAATCCATTATTAACCGTAGCTCTCGGTTCAGGCAAAGCCATCGACAACATTGATATGTTAAGACAGGTTATGATTATATAATTTCATGTTCTCAAAAAAAATTGTAATGATCGTTGGTATAATTGTTCTGATCGCTGTTAACTTAATAGCTCTTTCTATTACAGGCCGCCGCTATTATACCCATGGACCTGGGCAGATCGCCATTTTCCTTATAACCCCTTTTCAAAAAATTACTACCTCTTCGATTTTTTTTATGAGAAATGTTTGGAGTCACTATTTTTGCCTTATTGCAGTAAAACAGGAAAACGATAAGCTTAAGAAAGCTTTAAGTCGCGCTATTGAAAAAAACAACCGGTTTAATGAGACAGAGATTTTCAATCTCCGGCTTCGAAATCTATTGAATTTCCGAAAAAACATGGCCGGCCAGGCGCTTGTTGCCGAAGTAATCGGCAAGGATCCCTCTCCATGGTTTAAAACCATAATCATAGACAAGGGTAAATCAGATGGTGTAGAAAGAGGATTGCCGGTATTAGTGCCTGAAGGAATAGCGGGCCAGGTTATTGATGTTTCACTCCATTCTTCCAAGGTGCTTCTTGTTATTGATCAGATTAGCGCGATTGATGCTTTGGTGCAAAGGACCAGAGCACGCGGGATTGTAAAAGGCGGCTCGACCGGTCAATGTTTTTTCACATATGCCCTGCGCAAACATGATATCAGGGCCGGAGATACCATTGTTTCGTCAGGGCTGGATACTGTTTTCCCAAAAGGGGTGCGTATCGGGGAGGTTTCGGAAGTTGTTAAGCGTAATTTTGGTATCTTTCAGGAAGTAATAGTTACACCTTATGTTGATTTTGAAAAACTGGAAGAGGTTTTAGTTGTATTGAATGCCAAGTTAATATCAGATGTTAGCGATAAATGACCTATTGCTTTCACATTTTCGCCTGTTTATGCCTGATAATCTTTCAAACAACAGTTTTGCCCTGTTTCCCCTTATTCAATACATTTTATGATCTGTCAGTTCTTTATGTTGTTTATATGGGTCTTTTTTTCAGTGTTCGTGAAGGCATGCCTGTTGTGCTTATTATGGGATTAGCGATGGATAGCCTTTCCGGAGGCCCTTTTGGGGTATATTTAACAACATATTTCTGGCTGTTTATCGGCGCTAGACAACTCATAAAATTTTTTCGTGTGACCAATTATATTCTTTTGCCTTTTGTTGTTACAGCAGCCGTATTAATAGAGACTATAATATTATTGGGAACCTTTGCCATGCTGGAGCCGGGCATGCAATTTTCTTCATCTATCATAAATACTGCTGTAATTCAGGTTGTATTGGCAATATGTACAGGGCCGTTTATTATTCAATTTTATAATTTCACTTATAAAAGATGGAATAAATTATTTAATAAGCTGGCCGCCGTTTTTTCGCATAAACAATTCCCGGAAATTAAGAGGCAATAAAAGGGCGCAACATTGGGCAAGTATTTAAATACAGCTGACAGCGATTGGTTCAAGCAACGCTTGATCGTGATTATGTACTGCGTTATAATTGTTTTTGTTGTGCTTATTTGTCGATTGTTTTATCTGCAGGTAATTGAAGGGGAGGAGTTAAGGCGACTTTCTGAAAATAATTGCATACGGCTCCAGAGTATAGATCCTCCAAGAGGGCTGATATATGACCGCAACGGGATATTGCTGGTGGACAATCGTCCATCCTTTGATTTGAGTATAATTTTAAAGGATGCCAAACCTATAGATAATACAATTGAAAAGTTATCTGAGTATATAAAGACCACCCCTGATAATCTTATGTCCAAGATTAAGGAATGCAAGGGCATCTCTGTCTATAAGCCGTTCTTATTGAAACCTGATATCGGACGGGATACGCTGGCCGTGATTGAAGCCCACAAATACGATCTTCCCGGTATTGAAGTTAATGTAATGCCTCGAAGGCATTACATTAACAGGCAGACTGCGGCACATCTTATAGGATATTTAAGCAAAATAAATTTAGATGAGCTTAAAAGCGACAAATATCCGGGATGCGGTAGCGGAGATTTTATCGGGAAGTTCGGCGTTGAAAAGGTTTATGGTGGTTATTTAAGGGGAAAACCGGGTGGCCGACAGGTCGAGGTAAATGCCACAGGACAGATTGTTAGGACCTTAAGGACGGTTGATGCCCTGCCCGGCCATAATATTTGTCTTACTATTGATATTAAGCTCCAACAAAAGGCTGAAAAACTTTTGGAAGGTGCGGCAGGCGCTGTAGCAGCCATGGATCCAGCCACTGGAGAAATTCTCGCCCTGGCGAGCAGCCCTTCGTTTGACCAGAATAGTTTCGTTAGCGGTATGTCACATGAAGAATGGTATGCACTGGTTTCCAACCGGTTCAGGCCCATGGAAAACAAGGCGATTCAGGGAGAGTACCCGCCGGCATCGATTTATAAAATCATAACAGCCATCGCCGGTCTTGAGGAAGGAATTATAAATAAGGATTCTACATTTTACTGCCAGGGTCATTACAAATTTGGCGATCGTGATTTTCGATGCTGGAAAAAGACAGGGCATGGTAATGTTGATGTTGCAAGGGCATTAGCCGAATCATGCGATGTTTTTTTTTATCAGGTTGGCCAAAAGCTGGGCATTGACAGGCTCGCATGGTATGCAAAGGCCTGTGGACTCGGATCTCCTTCCGGGATAAATCTTGATCATGAAGCATCTGGGCTGGTTCCGACCGCTGCCTGGAAAAAGCGTCGCACCGGTGTTGCATGGCTGCAAGGAGAGACTCTTTCGGTTTCAATAGGGCAGGGGTATAATCTTGTATCTCCGTTACAGATATTGGTGTTGACTTCAGCGGTGGCTAATGGCGGCATAAGGTATAAGCCATTAATTTTGAAAACAATTGAAACAGCTAAAGGCGAAATTATAAGTGATGATAGTTCCCATACCAAAAGAAAAATCACAGGTAAGTTGCCTGCAAGCACACAAACTCTGGAGATTGTTAAAAAAGGCCTGTGGCAGGTTGTAAATGCTGAAAAAGGAACCGCAAGGATCGCGCGTATTGACGGCATTGATATCAGTGGAAAAACAGGCACGGCTCAGGTTGTAGGAAGGAAGGAGGATGAAAAACCTGATGAACAGGTCGTGGCATCTCATTTAAAACCACATGCCTGGTTTGTAGCCTTTGCTCCGTCTGAGGATCCAAAAATCGCTGTTTCTGTGATTGTCGAACATGGGGAACATGGCGCAAGTACAGCGGCTCCAATAGCAAGAGAACTTATAAGGACATATTTGAAGCAATAGGTACTGACTTATAACGTAACCGTTCACGGTTCACAGTTTCCAGTTCACGGTTGATCAAAACGGAAAATCAAGAGGCTTAAAGGATTGATGATTGTAAAAAAGGTTAATTCTCAATTTATCGAAGCGGGCTTCGGGAAATTAAGCAATGAGATTAAAAAAACTGTAAACCGCGAACTATGAACCGTGAACGGTTGTCTTATAACTTGATTTAAGGATAATGTATGTTTGATCGGCGGCTTATAGAGTACTTTGATTGGGTTTTATTAGGGCTGACCATTATACTGGGATTTGTGGGTATTGTGCTTCTTTACAGCGCTGTAATGGCAGGAGCTCCTGGTCCCCAAAAGATACTGTGCATAAAGCAGTTGGTCTGGTATTTTATCGGATTGGTTGCAATGGTAGTTTCCTTTTTGTTTAATTATAAAATGCTGGAACGATGGGCCCACGCAATTTATGCAATATGCATCATGCTTTTGATCGCGGTCTTATTTTTCGGAAGTTATGCAGGAGGGGCAAAGCGCTGGTTGATATTGGGGCCGGTTTCGATTCAACCGTCCGAGATTGTTAAAATAGCTGTAATAATTATTCTGGCCCGGTATTATTCAAAACATGCACATACTTCCGGTTTAACATTGCGTGAATTAATAAAGCCTTTAATATTAGTATTAATCCCTTTTGTTTTGATAGTTAATCAGCCTGATTTAGGGACAGCTATCGTGCTTGCATTGATTGCCGGCTCAATGACCGTTTTTGTAAAAATTGAAAAGCATTCGTATATATACATAACGGCTTTTTGTTCTATATTAACTCCAGTTATATGGTTTTTGCTTAAAGAATACCAAAAACAACGAATATTAATATTTTTGACCCCTGACCGCGACCCGCTTGGCGCCGGCTATCATATTATTCAATCCAAGATCGCCGTAGGTTCCGGCATGATTTTTGGAAAGGGGTTTTTGCAGGGAACTCAAAACATACTTGCTTTTTTACCCGAACATCATACTGATTTTATATTTTCAGTGCTGGCCGAGGAGTGGGGTTTTGTCGGCTCTTTAGTTGTGCTTCTTTTTTTTCTGCTGATTGTTGTTCGGGGTTTGACTATTGCCCATGGGTGCAGAGATACTTTCGGCACCATACTTGCTGGCGGAATTACCATATTGATATTTTGGCAGATTGTTATAAATATCGGTATGGTTATGGGATTAATGCCGGTTGTGGGAGTCCCTCTGCCGTTTATCAGCTATGGTGGTTCATCAATAATAACTGTAATGATCTGCATCGGTATCTTAATGAATATAAGCATGAGGCGGTTTTTGATAGAATGATTTCAAAATTTGTCACCTTTTTATTTATTAAAGTTTTACCCGCCTTAGGCGGGTAAAACTTTAAGGGCCAAAATAAATTGAAATATTATATTGCACCCGGAATTCAGGAGGAGGTATGAAAAAAGGAAAAAAGGCAGACTCGATAAACACATTTTTGGGGTCTGATGCCGGTATTGAAGGAAAAATCGAATTTTGGGGTACTATAAGGATAGATGGGAAGGTTAAAGGTAAAATTTGCAGTAATGGAGGCACTGTCGTAGTAGGAGAAAAAGCCGTTATTGACGCGGACATTGTTGTTGACAAGGCGATCATCATGGGTGAGATCAACGGCAGTATAAATGCAAAAAACAGAATTGAAATTTATCCTCCAGGCCGTGTTGTCGGCGATATTCAGGCAAATGTTATTTTAATCGAAGCCGGTGCTGTGTTTAATGGAAAATGCAGCATGAAAAACAGGGAAATTTCATCAGAAAAGCCGATAGATTCCGCTAAAAAACTTAATAATTTAAAGACAAATAAAATCTAAAAAAACCTTTGACAACATGTTGTTGCAGGTGCTATAGGTCGCCGGAGCAATAAAAACAATTTTTATTAAAAAATAGTCCTACTTTATATAATTATAATAATGTGACGGAGGATTTCTTATGGTTAGTGTTGATGGATCAGTTATTATACAGATCGTCAATTTCATCTTTTTGATGTGGATTTTAAATGTCGTTTTATATAAACCGATCCGGAAGGTTCTGATCCAAAGAAAGGAAAAAATTGGCGGTCTTGAGCAGAAAATTGATATGGTCGGGAAGGATATAAAAGAGAAAGATGATGCGTTTGGCCTGGGAATTAAGGAGGCAAAGGCCAAGGGATTGAATGAAAAAGGGGTTTTGTTACAGGAAGCCTCTGATAAAGAAAAAGAGATAATTGAAAAAATAAATAAAAAGGCTCAGGCAGATTTGGCGGAGATTCGTGCAAAAATCGCAAAAGATGTTGAAGTAGCCAGTGAGTCGTTGCGGCAAGAACTTGATTCATTTGCAAACGCTATTGGTCAAAAAATTCTGGGGAGGGCTTTTTAATAATGAAACTGTTTAATAAAAAAGAGCCTTGTGTTAGCCGGAAGTGTAATTTAATTGCAGTTATTATGATCGTCGTTGCGGTTTTAATGTTTTCCGGAGTAGCCTGGAGTTCATCTGGAGGGGGCGAGACAAAAGGCTGGGTGGCTACGGATACTTACAAGGTCATGAATTTCACTGTTTTAATCGTGGCCCTGTTTTTCCTTTTACGCAAGCCCGTGGCTCAGGCGCTAAATGCGCGCATTAAAGGGATAAGGGATCAGCTAAATGATCTGGAACTTAAGAAAAAAGAGGCTGAGAAAAAGCTGGCCGAATATAATGAAAAGCTTTCCCTGTTAGACAAGGAGGCTGAAAATATAATTGCAGAATACGTTAAACAGGGGAAAGAGGCCAAAGCAAGAATACTTGAGCATGCTGAATTAGAAGTCAAGAAACTTGAGGACCAGGCCGCCAGAAATATTAAAAATGAATTAAAACTGGCCAAGTCAAAACTCCAGGAGGAGATATTTGAGAAAGCCCTTATAAAGGCTGAAGAGATTATAAAAAGCAGAATTACCGGTGAAGATCAGGATAAACTTATAGATGAATATTTAGAGAAGGTGGTGGCCTAATGAAAAATTTGGCTATAGCACGGCGTTATGCCAAAGCGCTTCTGCTTATTGGTAAAGAAGACGGACAGGCTGAAACCTATAGAGAGGAACTGGATGGTATCGCAGGGTTGGTTTCAAGAGAGGCAGAGCTTGAGCAGGCGATTTGCAATCCTCTTTATGATGTTTCAAGCCGTAAAAAGGTATTGCAGGCAATCATTGATAAATTGAGTCCTTCTAAAACCATGAGAAGTTATCTTCTATTGCTTTTTGATAAAGGAAGGATTGGGTTCCTGCAGAGTATAAGCGAATTTTATCACACGCTTGCTGATGAGTTAAAGGGCGTTGCTCGTGCCAGCCTGATTTCGGCTACTGAGCTTACATCGGAAACCGTTGAAAAAATCAGCAATGCTTTATCAAAAAGGACTGGTAAGGAAGTTATTCTTGAGGTAAAACAGGATGCTGGACTTATAGGTGGGATTATTACGAGGATTGGGGATCTTGTTTTAGATGGCAGTGTTAAAACACAATTACTCAACATGAGAGAATCTTTAAAAAGGGGTGAGAGTGTCTAATGGAACTAAAAGCTGAAGAAATAAGTCAAATAATTAGAGATCAGATTGTAGATTACGACAAGAAGGTTGAGTTAAGCGAGACAGGAGTCGTGTTGTCGGTAGGTGATGGTATTGCCAGGGTATATGGCCTTGAAAAGGCAATGGCTTTGGAGCTTGTTGAATTTCCGGGTAATATTTTAGGGCTTGTATTGAACCTTGAGGAAGATAATGTCGGTGTTGCCATTATGGGCGAAGATACCAACATTAAGGAGGGTGATATTGTCAAGCGTACCGGACGTATTGCTCAGGTTCCTGTGGGTGAAGCAGTTCTGGGACGTGTTGTTTCGGCTGTAGGTGAACCCCTTGACGGCAAAGGCCCTATTGATACAAAAGAGTTCAGCAGGGTTGAGAGGGTTGCACCCGGCGTTATTGAAAGAAAAGGTGTGCATGAACCATGTTATACCGGTTTGAAAGCCATTGATTCCATGACGCCTGTTGGCCGCGGCCAGCGGGAACTTATTATCGGTGACCGGCAGATCGGAAAAACAGCTATTGCGATTGATGCAATCCTGGCGCAAAAGAACACGGATGTATATTGTATTTATGTTGCCTGTGGCCAGAAGCAGTCGACCGTAGCCCAGGTTCATGCCATTCTTGAGAAGCATGGAGCTATGGAATATACAACCATTGTTTCCGCATGTGCAAGCGATCCTGCGACACTGCAGTACGTAGCGCCTTATGCGGGATGTGCGATGGGCGAATATTTCCGCGATAAAGGTCAGCATGCTCTTATTATATATGATGACCTTTCCAAGCAGGCAGCTGCCTACCGTCAGGTTTCTCTGCTTTTGAGACGTCCCCCGGGCCGTGAAGCATATCCCGGCGACATTTTCTACAATCACTCACGTCTCCTTGAACGTGCGGCTAAAGTCAATGATGAGCTTGGCGCAGGTTCTTTGACAGCACTGCCGATCATTGAAACTCAGGCCGGTGACGTGTCTGCTTATATTCCGACAAATGTTATTTCCATTACCGATGGGCAGATATATCTTGAGCCGGCTCTGTTTTTTGCCGGTGTCAGGCCGGCGATTAATGTGGGTCTTTCGGTTTCGCGTGTTGGTGGAGCGGCACAGGTCAAGGCAATGAAACAGGTGGCCGGTAGTCTTCGACTCGATCTGGCTCAGTATCGGGAGCTTGAGGCATTTGCCGCGTTTGGCAGCGATCTGGATAAAGCAACTCAGGCCCAGCTGACCCGAGGCGCAAGGCTGGTTGAAATCTTAAAACAACCCCAATATCATCCTTTGCCGATGGAAAAGCAGGTGTCCATGCTTTATGCTGGAACAAAAGGCTTTTTAGATAAATATCCTGTTGATGTTATGGCAAAATATGAGGCAGGTCTTTATCTGTTTATCGAAGCCAAGTATCCACAGATATTTAAAGAGCTTGAAGAGAAAAAACAGATCTCGGTTGATCTGGATAAGATAATGTCGGAAGCCTTGAGGGCATATGACGACGAGTTCAAGGATACAATAAAATAAGCGGCATACAGCTGTCTGAATGATTATAACACTAAAGCGTAACCTGTAACCTGTAATAATATAAGGGCTGAGCTTTATGGCGACATTAAAAGAAGTTGAATTAAAAATAACTGCGGTAAAAAAGACAAAGCAGATTACAAAGGCCATGAATATGGTGGCCACCTCCAGACTTCGGAGTTCTCAAGCAACAATGGGAGCGTTTAGGCCGTATGCCACCAAGTTTTCTGAAGTTCTTGGAAGCCTTGCGGAAAAAGCAGGAGAGGAAACCAGCCCGCTTTTGATGCCACGCGAAAAGGTTAAGAAGATTAATGTTATTTTATGTACTTCTGATAGAGGTTTATGCGGCGGCTTTAACACAAACCTGATTTCAAAGGCTGAAAAATTTTTAAACGAAAAATCAGAGCAAAACATTGAAGTAGCATTTACCAATTTTGGCAAAAAAGGGCGTGACTGGTGTCGTAGAAAGGCAATACCGATCTTGGGCGAGCATCTCGGGATTGTCGGAGCCAAATTTGGATTTAATATAGCAGCTGTTTCCGGCCAGAAGGCTGTTGATGGGTTTCTTGATGAAGAATATGATGAGGTTTATATCATATATTCGGAATTTATCAGCATGGCCAGACAGGTTCCTGCGCTTAAGCAGATTCTTCCAATACCGCCCATTGAATTGCCTGAGGAAGAAACGACTGGGGAGGAAAAGCCTTATCTTGCGGAACATATCTGCGAGCCTTCAACAGACGAACTGTTGAGAGATATGCTCCCAAAGAATATTTGTGTTCAGTTATACAGTGCTCTTTTGGAGACATCAACAAGTGAACATGCCGCGCGTATGAACGCTATGAATAATGCAACAAAAGCCTGTGACGATATAGTTGAAAGCCTCACTTTGGCGTATAACAAGGCCAGGCAGGCAGCTATTACCGCTGATTTGATGGATATCGTCGGTGGTGCTGAGGCGCTTAAAGGGTAATCCTGAAAACAGTTAATCGTTATTTGTTAATCGTTAATCGAATAACGGGGAACCAATAACAAATTTGGAGGTCTATAGATGGGAGAGAACATAGGTAAAATTACACAGGTTATGGGGCCTGTAGTTGATGTTGAGTTTGAGCAGGGAAAATTGCCTACAATCCTTACCGCTCTTCTGATTACCAACACGACTATTAACGATGAACCGGACAATCTTGTTGTTGAGGTTGCTCAGCATCTGGGTGATAATGTTGTCCGTACTATTGCTATGGATGTTACAGATGGTCTTGTGCGCGGGATGCCTGTTAAAGATACCGGCAAACCTATAATGATGCCGGTTGGTCAGGCCGGGCTTGGTCGTGTTCTCAACGTGGTTGGAAAACCTGTGGATGGTTTAGGCCCGATAAGCCAGGAAAAGATGATGCCTATACACCGCTTAGCTCCGAAATTTACTGAGCAGGATACAACGGTTCGTGTTCTTGAAACCGGTGTTAAGGTTATTGATCTGCTTGTGCCCTTCCCCCGCGGTGGTAAGATGGGAATGTTTGGAGGCGCCGGAGTCGGAAAAACAGTTGTTATGATGGAGATGGTTCATAACATAGCAATGCAGCATGGTGGTATATCCGTATTTGCCGGTGTTGGCGAGCGAACCCGTGAGGGAAATGACCTTTACCATGAAATGAAGGCCTCGGGCGTTCTCCCAAAGGCTGCTCTTATTTATGGACAGATGACCGAGCCTCCAGGAGCAAGGGCGCGTGTTGCGCTTTCCGCGCTTACTGCTGCGGAATATTTCCGTGATGAAGAGGGCCAGGACGTTTTGATATTTATTGATAATATATTCCGTTTTACTCAGGCCGGATCTGAGGTTTCAGCCCTTCTTGGACGGATGCCTTCTGCCTGTGGGTATCAACCAACATTGGCAGTTGATCTTGGCGTGCTTCAGGAGCGGATTACATCAACCGATAAAGGCTCTATTACCGCGGTTCAGTGTGTTTACGTTCCCGCAGACGATTTGACGGATCCAGCGCCTGCCACAACATTTGCCCATCTAGACGGAACAGTTGTTCTTTCCCGCGCAATTACTGAGCTTGGAATTTATCCGGCTGTGGATCCTCTTGATTCGTCTTCGAGGATTCTTGATGCCGCTTATATAGGTGAGGAGCATTACCATGTTTCACGTTCGGTTCAGAATATGCTGCAGAAATATAAAGAGCTTCAGGATATCATCGCGATTCTCGGCATTGAAGAGCTGTCCGAGGAGGATAAGGTTACTGTTGGGCGCGCAAGGAGGATACAGAGATTCCTTTCACAACCATTCCATGTAGCGGAAACTTTTACCGGAAAACCTGGTAAATATGTAAAAATTGAAGATACTGTTCGAGCATTTAAGGAGATTTGTGAAGGCAAACATGATGATGTTCCTGAACAGGCATTTTATATGGTTGGAGGTATTGAAGATGTTGTTGAAAAAGCCAAACAGATGTCTGCTGCATAAATTATAAGAAAGAGGGTAAATTATGGCTGGAAATATTCGATTAGAAGTAGTTACGCCGGAAGCATCTGTTGTTAGTGAAGATGCTCAGATAGTCGTAGGGCCCGGTACCCTTGGAGAGTTTGGTGTTTTGACAGGCCATACCCCTTTTTTGACAACCCTTAAATTGGGTACGCTTCGTTATAAAGATGCTAATGGGGTTGAAAAATGCGTTTTTATCAGCGGCGGATTTGCAGAGGCGCTTCCTGATAAGGTCACCATATTAGCCGAGTCTGCTGAAAGGAGACGCGATATAGATATGGAACGTGTTAAAAGTGCTTTAAAACGCGCCCAGGAGCGTTTGGCCTCAAAGAAACCGGATATTAATTATGAAAGAGCCAGAGCTGCTTTGCAAAGGGCTTTATATCGTATTAAGCTTGCTGAAACAATAAGGTAAGGGTTGCATTGACATGAAACCTGTTTTGGCCTGAAATAACAGGTAAATTATTTTATAAATACTGCAAAAAGGGCGGACCATAATATGGTTTGCCCTTTTTTATTAATTAAGGTTGGTGATAGATGCAAAATATTGCGGGGAATGTTGCTGTTATTATTCTGGCGGCAGGAATGGGTACACGCATGAAGTCCGATAAGGCCAAGGTGCTGCATAAAATTCTTGGCAAACCCATGGTGATGTATGTTGTCCAAACAGCAAAAAGGGTTGTCGGGAATAATGTGATAATGGTTGTGGGCAACCAGGCTGACAAGATACGTGAAATAGTATCGGAAAATAATGAGTTGATTTATGCTATACAGAAAGATCAGCTCGGAACAGGTCATGCGGTTTTGTGTGCGCTGCCTTATATCCCTGAACATATAGAAGATGTGGTTATATTGTGTGGTGATGTGCCGCTGCTTAGTTCAGATACCGTTGTACGGCTTATAGATGATCATATTAAGGCAAAACGCGATATATCCCTTTTAGCGGTTGAGATCGACAATCCTACAGGTTACGGCAGGGTTATATTGGATGAAGACTTGCACGTTTCTAAAATAGTTGAAGAAGCGGATGCAACAGATGAACAAAAAAAGATAAAGACTATAAACGCGGGGATCTATTGCGTAAAAAAGGAGTTTTTATTAAATTATCTGGGAAAGATAAAATCGGATAATGCTCAAGCCGAACTTTATTTTACAGATATAGTCGAAATAGGATATAGAGAAAAAAAGGTTGTCGGAGTACTGGCGAGTAGAGATTATGAAGAGGTTATGGGCGTTAATACATGCCAGGATCTAATAGCGGTTGAGGCTGTCATGCATAAAAGGTCAGGTAAAATATCTTGACTTTAGCTTATAAAAAAGATTAAATGTAATTAATGAGGTGTAAGATTGGATAATGAGTTAATTTTGCGACAGTTTGAAGAAATTGAGGAAAAAGTTGTAAGATTAGTTGATCTTTGCAAGTCACATGAAGCGACTAATGCAGAACTTAAAAAAAGAATTGAAAAATTGGAACATGAGCTTCAAAGCAGGGTTGAGGCGGAAGAGAGTTATTCAGAAGAAAGGGATTTGGTGCGGTCAAAGGTTGATGGTTTGTTGGTCAAATTAAATAATATAATAGAATCTTAACACCGGCAGCCAACAACATGAGATCTTTTAAAAATGCTTCCCGCTAAAAGCGGAATTCAAGTTCAAGTCTGCTTGCGCATTGCACGCAGACAGGGAAGGCGATCAGTTTCAGACGGATTAATAATCAGCTTTAGGCTGATTAAAATTTTAGCTTGACGCTGAAATGAAGTGACACGCAGTGAAGCATCAGCGCTAACCATCAGCGCCTAATTAGGCAAAAAAGGGGGCGCAAAGATCTCAAGATATGGTTTCGGAAAGGAAGAAGACTTATTCATTGGAACAACTACTTACAATAGAGCTATTCGGGCAGCCTTATAAATTTAAAGCTGAATCAGAAATCACAGAGGCAAAAGAGGTCGCTGCACTACTGGTAAAAGAGGTAGCCAAAGTCGAAACTCAGCAATCAGGCCAAACATCTGATATTACGAGGCTGGCGATATTGATTGCAGCAGCTCTAAACATTGCTAATGAAAATTTTGAGCTAAAAAGGAATTATTCGTATTTATTACAGGAGCTTTCTGAACGTTCAGCAAATTTAATACATACATTAAGTGCTAATATGCAATAATATAAGCAGCTGTCAGGTTGCAACTAAATGAATAAGCGGATCGCTTAAAAGGTACGGCCCCTGCCGTGTTCGTGATTGGAAGATGTTCTTTGACCCAACATTCATATTTAAGGGAGCTTTCACTGGTTTTGGTGAGCAGGTTCTGCTTGTACAGAAAAGCCTAAAGAAACCATAAGGCGCCCACTTTGAGCCTTGGCTCAAAGACCTTCTAACACGGCTATTTGGCGGGGGTCTTCCTTATTTACAAATAGGACGTTAACTTTAAATAAAGAGTATATTGTCAATCCAATTCAGCTTTTCGAACATCTCATCCCAAATCCACCTTACATTATTTGAGACTTTTGCAAAATGCCCCCTTTTGGCTAATTGATCGCTGATGGTTAGCGCTAATGGTTAGCGCTGATGCTTCACTGCGTGTCACTGCGTGTCACTTTTTAATCAGCCTAAGGCTGATTAATTCTTGAAATACTATATGTATTCCTACAGTTAATCCGTCTGCGGCGGATCGCCTTTCCTGCGTGCAACGCACAGGCGGGCTTGAAGTTGAGCAAAATTAATAGTAGGTTTCAAGCGCCATTTTAATAATTTTGCTTTAGTGCAAATTATGTAGTTTTATATATATCCATGGAGATTAGCAATGAATGCATATAATATATTATTTGGCATAATCGGCTTAATGTTAGGTTGTGTCATTGCCTATTGGGTGAAGGGAAGGATTATTTCTCAGAAGCTTAAGTCTGCTGAGTTAGAGTCATCACGGCTGGTAGAAGATGCTAAACGGAGATCGAAAACACTGATAAAAGAGGCTGCGCTCGAAGCAAAAGATAGACTTTTCAACATGAAAAGTGAATTTGATGCTGAAACAAAAGAGACTCAAGCTGAATTAAAGAAAAAAGAAAGAAGGTTGATACAGAAAGAGGAGAGTGTTGATAGAAAAATTGAGCAACTTGAGCAGAGAGACAGGGAGATTTTCGGAAAAGAAAAGCAGTTGGCAAGAAATGTTGAGCAAGTTGAGCAAAGTGAAGCAAAATATAATAACTTAATAGAAGAACAAAAAAAACAGCTTGAAAAGATTTCCGGATTGGCGGCAGGGCAGGCCAAGGAGTTATTGATCAGGGCTATGGAAAACGAGGCGCGACATGAGTCTGCCAGACTGATTAAAAGAATAGAGAATGAAACAAAAGAAGAGGCAGATAAAACAGCTAAAAAAATTATAGCTACTGCCATCCAGAGATATGCCGGGGATTTTATTGCCGAACGAACCGTGTCTGTTGTGCAACTTCCCAACGATGAGATGAAGGGGCGTATAATCGGAAGAGAGGGGCGTAATATACGCGCTATTGAGGCTGCTACAGGCATCGATCTTATTATAGATGATACTCCTGAGGCGGTTATACTGTCTGGTTTTAATCCTGTCAGGCGGGAGGTGGCTCGGCTTTCACTTTTGAGGTTGATATCAGACGGTCGAATACATCCGGCGCGGATAGAAGATGTTGTAAAAAAGGTTGAACAGGAAATTGATTTGGCAATAAAGGAGGCAGGAGAACAGGCTGCCTTTGATTTAGGAGTTCATGGTATTCATAATGAGCTAATTAAGATTGTCGGTAGATTAAAATTTCGAACAAGTTATTCGCAGAATGTTCTGCAGCATTCAGTTGAGGTGGGGTTTTTATGTGGTATTATGGCTTCTGAATTAGGACTTAATCAAAAACTGGCAAGACGTATGGGATTATTGCATGATATTGGAAAAGCAGTGGATCACGAGGTCGAAGGGCCACATGCTTTGATCGGTTCTAAGCTTGCTAAAAAATTTGGTGAAGCCACTAAAATTGTAAATGCTATAGCTGCTCATCATGAGAATATACCACCTAGTTCGGTCTATGATTTGTTGGTACAGGCTGCTGACGGGCTTTCCGGGGCAAGGCCTGGAGCTAGAAAAGAATTACTTGAAAATTATATTAAACGGCTGGAAGATCTTGAAAAAATAGCTAATTCATTTAAAGGAGTTTCAAACACTTACGCTATTCAGGCCGGCAGGGAACTTAGAGTAATAGTCGAAAGTGAAATAATTTCAGATGAGGAGTCAGTTTTTTTAAGCAAAGATATTGCAAAAAAGATTCAAGAGTCATTAACATTCCCGGGTCAGATCAAGGTTACAGTTATTAGAGAAACCAGAGCAGTGGAATATGCAAACAAATAACTCTTAGGGTTAGCTCAAAAATAAGCGCCTGAAATGCCTGAAGTTAAGGGATTCTGCTGGTTGATACAGGTTTCTTAAGCCAATGCATACATGATGAGGGCAGACTTTAGGCACTCATATCTGTACCAAATGCGTGCTGACTTGATATAAATTAGGAATTGAATCATGAATGTAATTGAGACGCTTCAAGAGCGTGGTTTTATTGAAAAAACCACTCATAACGATGAGTTGGTTGAATATTTTGATCAGGGGAATATTACTGGTTATATCGGTTTTGATCCAACAGCATCAAGCCTGCATATTGGAAGCCTTGTGCCTATAATGTCGCTTGCCCATATGCAGAAGCATGGGCACCGTCCCATAGCTCTTATTGGAGGCGGGACAGGGCTTGTTGGAGACCCGAGCGGCAAGACTGAGATGCGAAAGCTGCTTACGCCTGAAATAGTGGAACATAATGCGCGGGGGATAGAAAAGCAACTGTCTCGCTTTATAGATTTCAGCAAAGGGAAAGCCCTTATATTAAACAATGCCGACTGGTTGACCGAATTAAAATATATACCTTTTCTCAGAGACATCGGAAGGCATTTCAGCGTCAATCGAATGATAAAGGCGGAAAGCTATAAGATGCGCCTTGAAGCAGAAGAGGGGTTGAACTTTATTGAATTCAATTACATGCTTTTACAGGCATATGATTTCCTAAATCTTTTTGATAAATATGGTTGCAGGCTTCAGATGGGAGGAAGCGACCAGTGGGGGAATATAATTAGCGGTATTGAGCTTGTTCGAAAGATGCGCAGAGAGACCGTTTTTGGTATAATCTCTCCATTGATTACTACAAGTAACGGCGCAAAGATGGGAAAAACAGCCGATGGAGCTGTTTGGCTTGATTCTGAAAGAACGAGTCCATATGAATATTATCAATACTGGATCAATACAGATGATGATGATGTTGTTCGTTTTTTGGCCCTTTATACTTTTTTGCCTATAGATGAAATTAGAGATGTTGAAAAGCTGGAGGATGATGATTTAAACAGCGCTAAAACGGTACTTGCTTTTGAAACAACTCAACTTGTTCATGGTCGACAGGAGGCGGTAAAAGCTTATAATGCAGCATCAAGTATGTTTGGTACTCGTATTGTGCCGGAGAGGATAATGCCTGCAAGCACTATCCCGCGAGATAAGGCCGATTTTGATGATATTTCAGTGCCGAATTCATTTTTTGATTTAGAACAGATCCAGGCAGGCATTCCTGCATTTAAATTATTTCATCTTGCAGGGCTTGCCCCATCAGGAAGTGCGGCAATGAGGCTGATCAAGCAGGGTGGGGCATATATAAATAACAATCGAATTAATTCAACTGAATATATGATAAACGAGAATGACCTTAATAATAAGGAGATATTGTTAAGGGCGGGTAAAAAACATTTTCACAAAATAAAGATTAGATGTTAAATATGACAAGCCCGTAAAAAATTGGTTTTTTTACCACAGGGGGTGCAGAGAAAATTTTGTAATTTTAAATAATTATTTATATATCCTTTGTGGTAAATTCGTTTTTTTACAATACCATAAAATATGATGACTTCTTAAAAATCCTGCTTGACAATTATAAGTTTTACATACATTATAATTTATTTATATGATCAAAAATTTATGCAGCAAGACAGGGATTACATTTGCTTTTGCAGTTCAGATAAATATATTTTTATATATCAATAAAAATTAAGAAAAAACTTCTTGACATCATGCAAAAGATATTATAGAAATGCCTTTTTGGAAAACAGCGAGCATATTTTTTGAAGCCTGCTGCAGAGAATTTTAATCTTGATCTTTGAAAACTAAATAGTGACAGCTTGTGAGTTAGGTCTCTTGTAAATTTGTTGCAAAAGCAACTTAAAGAAATTTAATTGGAGAGTTTGATCCTGGCTCAGAATGAACGCTAGCGGCGTGCTTAACACATGCAAGTCGTACGAGAACTCTTTAGCTTGCTAAAGATAGTAAAGTGGCGCACGGGTGAGTAACGCGTGGGTAATCTACCTCTGAATTCGGGATAACTCCGCGAAAGCGGGGCTAATACCGGATAATATTTCAGGATCTTTGGGTCTTGAAATCAAAAGTGGCCTCTACATGTAAGCTACTGTTTGGAGATGAGCCCGCGTACCATTAGCTTGTTGGTAGGGTAATGGCCTACCAAGGCTACGATGGTTAGCTGGTCTGAGAGGATGATCAGCCACACTGGAACTGATACACGGTCCAGACTCCTACGGGAGGCAGCAGTGAGGAATTTTGCGCAATGGGGGAAACCCTGACGCAGCAACGCCGCGTGAGTGATGAAGGCTTTCGGGTCGTAA